>Ga0272446_1000115_pt1 | contig 110455 bp, 83 predicted proteins | sample YNPCB0061_FD_194587 | JGI IMG/M metagenome (GOLD analysis project Ga0272446, IMG submission 194587) | Hot spring microbial mat communities from Yellowstone National Park, WY, United States - YNP-CB-006-1 | ecosystem: Environmental > Aquatic > Thermal springs > Hot (42-90C) > Sediment | place...
GTTCGCTAGGCAAAACGATCCGTTCTTGAACAACATAAGGAGTAGTTTGGGCATTCCGCAAGGCCTCGGCCCAGACCGCTGCATCCACGGTCCACCCCAAGACAATTCCCTTCCCACCATAATCATCATTGGGCTTAAGTACGAGCTTCTCTTTATTGGTAGCGATAAATTCAAGCAAGTCGATCTCTCGCCCCGCATACCTCGTACGCCGGGCCTCCACCACCCGCGTCCACGGGATATGCATGGCGATGGCCTGCTGCTGCTCGGCCGTGAACAGGTCGGCGTTGGCTTCATCACTGAGTATGGCCAGGCTGGCTTTTTTGTATAACGCCTTGCACCGCAGGGGGTTGACCATGCAAACCGCGTTGGCCCGCAGCGCCTGAAGCAGCGGCTGCTGCATCCCGCCGCGCTCGATCATTTCGCTGATGAGTACCCGCTTATAAACCAAATCAATTGCTTGGCCAGAAACGTAAAACGTGCCACCGCGAAAATCGCCATCACGCACATCGCCGATCACCACGTCTAGCCCCAAGCGCGTGAAGTAATCGCGAAACAGCACAAATTCGGAGTAGGTCGGCACTTCCCGCCAGTCCAGGATCGCGATTCGCGGCTTCTGCCGCACGCCACGCCAGGTAAAATAACTTTCTAACAAAGCGTGGAGGACAGCAGGTCGCGCGGCCGGTGCCATCACCTCATAACGGCGAGTGAACTCGGCCAAGATCGGTAACGCCTGAAAAACTTCAGCTAATTCATCACAATAAGCCGATGCCGCGGGTGTCTCGGCGTTGAACTCGGTGAAACGCAAGCCGGCCGCTCCCTGGGATATATCAAAGAAGGCATCGAGCCGGCCGGTCGGAATCGGACAGGGGTAGCCCGGATCGAGTTGAAACAGTTCGTCCTCCTCGGCTGTGAGGCGGAATTGCTGCCGGAACTGCGGGTCGGCCAACGCTACCTCGTGGATGCGGCCAAACGCCTGCAACAGGATGGCAACACGCCGGCGAATCATCCGGTAATTCTCAAAGGTGAGAAAGCGCGGCCGCAGCACCGTCGCCAAGGGGCGTTCGCCAAACGTCAAGCCGCGTCGGCGTTGCATCTCGACTAATCGGCCGTGCGTCTCGGCGGCCAAAGAGGGCGTGAGCAGGTCATGATAATGAGAAATGGCGTCGGTTAGCACAGGACGATCTCCTGGAGATGAGGGCAATGTAGCGAACGCGGTATGAGTTGGCATCCTGCGAAAGAGCAAGAACGGGGGCGGCAAAGGCGGGTGGTGGGCGGTGGGCCAGTCGAGTCAAGGAACCTTTTGAGGCCCAGGCTTTTTGCTTGCTCTCGACCGGGCAGCGGCTGGGGGGTATGTTAGATTCCAATCTCTCGGGAGACTTCTCACGATGAGCCGCGTTTATGTCAGTTCACATCCGTTGGTGCGACACAAGTTGAGCCAGTTGCGTGAGGTGCGGACCGAGGTGCCTGCCTTTCGCGCGCTGGTGCGTGAGCTGTCGCGATTGCTTTTTTACGAAGCCCTAGCGGATGCACGCACGCAACCCCGGCCCGTTCAGACACCTTTGGCTACCACCCAGGGCGACTACCTCTGTGAACAGTTGGCCTTGGTGCCCATTCTTCGTGCCGGCTTGGGCATGGCCGAGGCCATCGCCGATCTGTGGCCGACGGCAGTGATCTGGCATTTGGGAGTGTACCGGGATCATGACACCCTGCAACCGGTGACGTATTACAACAAATTGCCCTCGGCTCTCGAGTTGGACCGCGCGGTGGTGCTGGATCCGATGTTGGCCACGGGCGGTAGTGCCCTGGCGAGTATCGCGTTGCTCAAACAGACAGGGGTCGCCCGCATCAGTTTCATTGGCCTGATCGCCGCCCCCGAGGGGATCCAGGCCATGCAAAAGCGACATCCCGAAGTCGATCTGTTTTTGGCTGCCATCGACAGCCATCTCAATGAAAAGGGCTACATCGTGCCTGGTCTGGGCGATGCCGGCGACCGCCAATATGGGACGTGACTGGCCGCCACTGTAGGACGTGAGAGGAGAGCAAAAAAGCCAAGCGGCTCCTGTTCCTTCGAGGGGAGCCGCCTTTCCGCTGGCCAGTTGTCCAACAGCCGATACTTCGCGTTCGGGAGGTGTCGACTTTACTTGCCGCTGCGACGCGGCTGCTCACCATAGGCCGGATAAACATACTTGCCCGTGGTCGGCTCGGGACGAATGCTCACATAGCGCTCGACGATGGGCGTCGGAATACGCGGTAGATTCATCACGTCCCGCTCGGTGGCAGGGGGCATGGGCGGCATGGGAACTGGAGCGGTCGGCCCACCGTTGTACTCAAAGCTGCCCTCGGCCTGCGGCATGGGCGGGGGACCGCCCTCGTTCGGACGCGGCAGCATCGGCTGCTTGTTCGGCGTGGGCGGCGTCGGGGCCGGCATGAGCGGCTGGATGCGATATTCCAGTGTCGTCACGGGGGCCGCCTCGGTCACCGAGCAGGGGAAAAAGCCATAGTTCACATAGGGCACCGAGTAGAAACCACCGAAGCCATAGCCAAACCCCACTCCCCGGTAAAAGCCACCGTAGTAGAAGGCCGGCCGATAGAAGCCGCCGTAGTAGAAGGCAGGTCGATAGAAGCCGCCGTAGTAATACACCGGCCGATAGAAGCCGCCGTAGTAGTACACCGGTCGGTAGAAGCCACCACGAAAGCCAACAAAGCCAGCCCGGAAGCGGGTATCGATCAGTTCCGCGTCTTGATCGGCCGCTGTCAGCCCCAGCGTCCGGGTGTCGGCAGGCTGGCCACTGGAAGCTGGCAGTCGCAGGCGCAAGTCATCGTCCTGAGCACGCACTGCGGGAACGAGCAGGGCCACCGCCAAGAAACCGCCTGTAAGAAGCTTGGAACGCATCATGGGTCACTCTCCTGATGCTAGAGACTCAACGAAGGGAACAGGCGAAAGGAAGGGAATGTTCCGCTGACAACCCCGTCCCACGCTCATTTTACGCCTTCGAGAGGAATGAAGTCAAATTCCGCCCCGACGCAAAATCCGCAAAGTCGCCCTACTTGCCACGCCGATGAATTCTCTAACCACCGTTTGGCCATTTTTTGTTACGAAAGGATTCCATCATGAGCCGTTGGTCTCGTTGGTGGGGCGTCGCTTGCGTGCCGCTAGCGGCCATCGGATGCACGACGCCTTCTTATGTTTCTACGTCCTCTCCTGGGGTGGCGAGTGCTGCTCGGACGGCACCTGCACCGCATTATTCGGCGGCTGTAGCGGAAGCAGCGGGGTTACAACCCGTCTCCGCAACTGTGCCGGTCCCGGTGAGTGAGGTGACGACAAACAAAGAAGTGCCGATCTCGTTGGATGCGATTCTGCGTCTTGCAGAGCAGGGCAACGCTAAAATCGCTCAGTCGCGAGAAAAACTTGCCGAGACGCTACTAACGCAAGAAATGAACGCGCGTTGCTGGTTACCCGACACCTACGCCGGCATCACGTATTATCGGCACGAAGGCGGGATTCAGAACGAAGATGGCACGCTGACCCGTTCGAGTACCGGAGCCTTGTTGCCGGGTCTGACCCTCCGCAGTGAACTAGACCTGCGCGAATCGACCTTCCGCGTCCTGAACGACGAACGCCTCGCTTGGCAGAGCCGGGCCGAACTGGTGCAAATCACGCAAGAAACCCTGCTCGAAGCCGTTACTACTTATGTGGATCTGTTGACGGCCCGTCGGGGCGAGGCCCTGGCCCAAGAACTGGAAAAAGCCGAACGAAAACTGCTCCAGCGTGTCGAACGCCTCGCTCAAACCGAAGTCAGCGTTACGGCTTTGGTCTCTTCGGTGCGTTCGGCCTTGGCCTCGCGGCAACAATTAATGGCCAAGCTGCGGCAACAGGGCAACGCGGCGTCGCTGAAGCTGGTGTATTTGCTGGGGTTGAAGCCGGGCACGGTGCTGGTGCCCACGGACAAGGTGATCGTGCCCATCGACTTAGTCGATGTGTCGCCGCCCACCGACGCCCTGGTCACCCAGGTGATGGCCAACGGCCCAGGGGTAGCGGAACTGGAGGGGATGCTGAACGTCATTCAGACGGGCCTGGACAAATCGTATGGCTACCACAACCTGTTGCCAAGCCTGGGGCTGAATCTGTTTGAGGGAGGTATCGGAGCCGGCCCGGGAGCACATCAAAACTGGGCCAACCGCTTCGATGCCACGCTCAGCTTGCGCTGGAATCTAACCGAATGGACCAAGGTCGAGTTCAATCGCCAGCGAGCGCGGCATCGCCAAGCCCAGACGCTCTATGCCCTGAGCGATCTACGTGGCAAGTTGGCCCTGGGCGTGCAAGAAGGCAAGGATGCCATCCTCAGCGGACGCGAACAACTTGGTCTAGGTGCTGACGCCATCACTCAAGCCAGCGAGGCGTATCGCCTCAGCGACAAACGGCTGGAAGAAGGGGCACCGGGAGCCAGCCCGACCGAGGTGCTGCTGGCGATCCGCAACCTGGAGCAGGCCCACTTCAACCACCTTTTGGCCATCGCCGCCCACAACAAGGCACAGCTGCGGCTGTTGCTGTTGCTGGGGCCGGCCCCCTCGACGGCACCGGTGATGCTGCAGCCCGAGTTTTTGCCCGGCCGTTCCCACTAGGCAGTGGCACTAGTGTGCAGCCACCCCCAGGGTCACTGCTGGCTGTTGCTCGGTCCGTTTGGGGGGCCAGAACGCCACCAGCAGGAGCAAAGCGGCCACCAAGGCCAGAGCAGCAGGCACGACAAAAATCTGCTGGAAGTTGAGGATCGGCTCTTGGTCTGTGCCGCCCACTCGATACCACGCCCCAAGCATTGGCCCGAGGGTGTTGCCGGCCATAGGCCCCAGGCCAAGGATGAGAGCATTGAACAACCCCTGGGCACTGGCGCGGATGTCCTTGGGGAAATATTCATCCACGAAGATGTACACCGTCGCGAAGAAAAAGGCATAGCAGATCCCGTGCAGCAGATTGGCCGAGATCGCCACCCAGCCGACCGGAGCAAAGGCAAAGACCGAAAAACGCACGGCATGGCCGAGGATACCGATGATCATGGTGGTCCGCCAACCAAGCGACTTCAACACATAGCCCAAAATGGCCATGGTTCCGATCTCGGCCACTTGTCCGACGCTCATGATGGGCATGGCCCAGTTGCTAGGGATGCCCACGCCAGTGTTCAGTCCCTCGACAGCCTGAGCCGAACTCGTCAGGAAACGCTCGGTCCAGACGAAATACATCTGATGGATGGTGGCATCCATGAAAGTAACAACAAAAAGCACGAAAATGAACGGATAGCTTAGCAGCTTCACGGCACCGAGCCAGGCCAGACTCTCGCCGCTTTCGCTGGGTGGCTTGGGAGGCGTGTGCGGCAAAAACAGACTAAAGACGGCCAGCAGCAGCGAAGCAATGCCGGAGACGGCGAACGTCAGGGCGGTGGCTCGGCGGAAAAGGTCGCCCTTGAGTGCGTTCTCGGGGGCCAAGGCCGTGCTGATCCAGCCCACAAAACCAGCGTCGGCAAAACTCGGCACCTTTACCCAATCGACCAAAATGAACACAAACGGCAACGACGCCGCGATCCAACCTATGGTGCCCCACAGTCGCACCGGCCCGAAGCCTGTCGCCGGATCTTTCAAGTTGGCAAAGGCGATCGAGTTGGTAATGCTGATGGTCGGCACATAAAGCAGGCAATGCACCAGCATCAAGGCGAAGAATGGCCAAAACGGCGCGGGCGTTTGCTCGTCGGGTCGGCGAATGAAGAACAGCCCCAGCATGCACAACCCGCCGACCAGATGGCTAAAAGCCAAAAACCGCTCGGCGGCAAAGTTGCGGTCGGCGAATTGATTGCTGAAGAACAGGCCCACCAGAGCGGCGATCGGGAAGCAGTTGAGAATCATCGCCTGCTGGCCATCGCTGAAACCCAAACTGGGCAAATAGCCGAACACCAGAGGAAACCAAGCTCCCCAGATAAAGAATTGCAAAAACATCATTAATGAGAGTTTGAACTGGACCACGAGAGAGGCTCTCCCCAACGACTGTCTGCCACACCGTATATTTCCCTCAGTCTAGGAACCGCCTCTCGGCTTGGCATCCCTCTCGGCTTGGCCTCTGTCGTCCCTTCTAACCCTGCTGCACCTCCACCCAGTTGCGGCCGTGATGGCCAAAGGCGAACGTGTCCGGGTGAAGGATCTCGGCGAGGATCTCCAGCGACTCCACCAGACGCGGACCAGGGCGGTTGAAATACGCGTTGCCATCGACACAGACGATGCGGCCGGTGAGTCCCGTCGGTAGCAACGGCACCTCTTGCAGCGTGCGTGCCAGATCGTAGCCGCACGGCATCAGGATGGTGAGGTCTGGTTGACTGGCGAGCAGTGCTTCCGCGCTGAGCCAGGGCGAATGCTGGCCGGCATTCCCAACGAGATTCCGGCCACCGGCCCGCTCGACCAGTTCGGGTACCCAATTTCCCGCGGCCATTAGGGGTTGTACCCATTCGATGCAGGCGACACGCGGCCGAGCGGGGGGGAGCTGAGCCGTGATCGCCTCCATACGCCCTTGCAGAGAGGCCACGAGATGATCGGCCGCGGCGGCGGCATCGAGTGCCTGGCCGACGCGGCGGATGTCATCCCAGACATCGGCCAGGCTATTAGGGGTAAGGGAGACCAGCTTGGGGCAGCGTTGCAGCCAGTTGCACACGGCGCGCTCGACGTCGCGCAGGCTGACGGCACAGACTTCACACTGCGCTTGAGTGACGATCACGTCCGGGGCCAGGGATTCCAGAGTCGGCGTGTCGATCTCATAGATGGATAATCCATCGCGGAGCAAATCCTTCACCGCACGGTCGATGCTGGCACTGTCGGTATGGACGTTGAAACGCGGCTTGGTCACACAGGGCAGACGAGTCACCCCAGGCGGATAGTCGCATTCGTGCGAGCGGGCCACGAGCTGGTCCTCATAGCCCAGGGCGCAGACCATCTCGGTAGCGCTGGCAATCATCGAGACGATTCGCATACTGCTTGCTCCGTCGTTGGCTTCAGTGGTTGCTCCAACGTCGTCCGCTTTCGCTCCCTGCCTTGAGCTTCACGCTTGGCCGCTCCCCACACCTCTACCAGCAGATTGCCGAGCAGGATCAGACCGCCGCCGAGAAACAACGGCCACGAGGGTTGATCGTATCCCTGCGCCCCAGTGAGCGCCCAGATGCCCATGCTAAAAAGCATGGTAAAGAGCGGCTCCAACAAGTAGATCAAGGCGGCATGGCTGGGAGAAAGAAGCGGCTGATAAGTGTTCATCCAGTGAAAGCCCAGAGCCGTGGGCAGCAGGGCTAAAAGCAAAAGGAGCCAGGGCAAAAGCGGATCGCTCAGCGCGGTCGCCAACCAGGCTAGCCAGGTGAACAGGCCAGGCCCCGAGGCCGCCACCAGCAGCGCGAGCAGCAGACCGCCCAGAGCGTTGCACAGCAAGAAAGCCGGCGTGAGCATGGCCGGCCGCAGCGCCTTACCCAGACGGTCGAGCAGAAGCATCTGACCGGCAAAGGCTAGCGAAGCAGCGATCGTGAGCCATTCGCCCAGACCCAGCTTCCAGCCGCCCTCGACGATGACCGCACAGCCGGCAATACCCAGAGCCAGGCCGACAAGCGTGAGCGGAGCGACCCGTTGGCCCATCAAGAGCAGGATCAGGGGCACCCAGGCACTACATAAACAGGTGAAGAATGCCGAAAGCGAGGGAGTGGTGTACGACATGCCCCAGGTTTGCAGGATAAAGCCCAGCAGAAACGCCGCCCCGATGAGGACGCCGGCGCGATGCTCCCGGAGCGTCGCCTGCCGCAACGCCGGCTGCCACAGCAGCAGCACCCCCAGGGCCAACCCCATGCGTATGGCGATGAGACTCAAGCCGGCCAGTAAGCCATCCGCGGGAGTGTCACGGGCGGCCTGCTGCCAGGCTCGCGTGCAAGGGAACGAAGTTCCCCAAACCAGCGTCACGATCACCAGCCGCAACGCCGGTCCCGTCATGTGTGCATCCTCGGTAGCTGTACTCAAATCTCCCAGACATTATAGCGATTCGGACCAGTAGGGCACTTCGCCCGAACGAAAACCCGATAGCGATGCCTGAAACACGATTCGCACCGTACAGCAAAACATTTGAATGGCTGCGGCCTGGAGTCCGACGAAGCAAAGCGGGCGAACGAGTCACCCCGTTCGCCCGTGAGTTGCTCATTTCAATTCGACTGACCAGTAAGCATTGTCGAGGAAGGATTTCCACGACTGGTATTTGCGATTGGTCAGCTTCAGGTTGAGTATCGGGCTGCGTTTCGGCTTCTCAGGTTTGCGGATCAGCCGCATGTTGGCCTCGGTGGGGGTGCGGCCTCCCTTGCGAACATTGCAGCTGACGCAAGCGCAGACGATATTCTCCCAGGTCGAGGCACCGTTTTGCGAACGCGGCACGACATGGTCGAGGCTCAGCTCGCTTGTCGGGAACCGCTTGCCACAATACTGGCACTGATTGTTATCGCGAGCGAAAATGTTGCGGCGATTGAACTTGACCGTCTGTTTGGGCAGGCGATCATAACCGAGCAAGCGGATAACCCGAGGCACCTGAATCTCGGTGCTGACCGTGCGGACCCAGTCGTCATCCTCTTGGCGAAAGTGCTTGGCCCGATACTCCGATACCTGCCTCCAGGTCGTGAAATCGTAGGTAGCGAATTGACCTTCCTCCAGGCTTACGACTTCTGCCAAGTCCTTTGCCAGCAGACAAAACGCGCGACGCACGCTGATAATATGGATGGCCATGAACAACTTATTGAGCACCAGAACGGATGCGTCCAGGGCCGGATTGGAAGCCTGTTGCATAAAGGTTCGCCCCTTCGCGGTGAATGGACCTGAAGGCCGATCTCGTGAGCGGCTCAATCAGGCGGTTGTCGCCTGAATAGAGGCGCACCGAAGAGAGCGGGTTCGTCTTAAATATCCTATCAAGATCAACCCCTTTTTCGCAATGGTCCTGTGCATTTTATCTCTAAACAAATCATGAAGATTTGGCGAAGAATAGGCATCCTCGGTTTTCCCCGAAGGTCTGACCCCTCGTAGAATGGCCGAGATTTTCTATATCCCTTCTAGAGAGAGAAAATTCCTCTTTCAGGACGTGAGAACGTGGACCGGCTGGACTCGTCCTCCCATCCCACCAAGGAGACGACGAGATGAAGTTCGTCTATTTCACCAAAACGCTCCGTGAACGCACCGTGGAGCAACTGATTGCTTTCGTTCGCGCTGCCGGCCTGGACGGGGTCGATCTGGCGGTTCGGCCCGGCTACCCGGTCACTCCAGAGAATGCCCCCATCGAGCTACCCAAGGCGGCCAAAGCTTTTGCTGACGCCGGCTTGGTCATTGGTTTGGTGTCCGCCCCGACCCATTGGACCGACCCTTCCAGTAAGCAGGCCATCGCCCTGTTCGAGGCCTGCGGCACAGCCGGTATCACTCACCTAAAGATCGGCTACTTCGCCTATAAAGCTCCCTACGAGAAAGCACTGAAAGAAGCCCGCGCGCGGCTGGCCGCTTTCGCCAAGCTGGCCGAGCGTACCAAGGTCAAGGCGTGCTATCACACCCATTCCGGAGCCAACCTGGGCAACAATGCCGCTGCTCTGCGGCTGCTTGTCGAGGGACTTGATCCGCACCACGTCGGCGCGATCGTGGACACCGGCCACACGGCCGTCAATGGAGGTCCGGCCAGCCTGGAACTGGACACCGTCCGGCCGTGGCTCAGCCTGATAGCCATCAAAGATGCCGCCTGGACCACGGGTCGTTCTTGGAAGGTGGTGCCGGTGGGGCAGGGGATCGTGCAATGGGCCGACGTCGCCAAAGGGATCAAGACGTGTGGGTTTAAGGGGACGATCAGTCTGCACGGCGAATATGACACCAAGGATGCCGAGGAGCGGTTACGCCTGGCCAAGCAAGAACTAGCCGCTCTCAAGAAAGCGTTTGCCTAAGAATAGCTTCGCCGCCCCGCAGAGAAAAAGGACGGGTCCGTCATGGCGAAGAATGATTTGGTGGTCGGAATCAGTGGTGCCAGCGGTGCCCCCTATGGCATCCGCCTGTTGCAGGTTTTATTGCAGGCCGGCCACACCGTGCATCTGACCATTAGTCCCTCGGCGATCGAGGTGTTGCGGACGGAGATGGGCTATGAGGTGCGTCTGGATTCGTTCAACCCGCAGGCTTTGGTGGGCGAGTGCGATACGTCGCGGCTGCACTATCACCACTTTCGCGATTTTCGCGCCGGCATCGCCTCGGGTTCCTTCCTGACGGCAGGGATGGCGGTCTGTCCGTGTAGCATGGGAACGATCTCAGCGATCGCGCACGGCACGAGCAGCAACCTAATCCATCGGGCGGCGGACGTGCATCTAAAAGAGCGGCGCAAGCTGGTGCTAGTGCCGCGCGAGACGCCCCTGGGGGTAGTGCAGCTGAAAAATCTGCTCGCCTGTGCCGAAGCCGGCGCGGTCATCCTGCCAGCGATGCCGGCGTTTTACACCCGGCCCAAACGAATCGAAGACTTGGTGGATTTCGTGGTGGCGCGAGTGTGCGACCAACTGGGGGTCGAACACCGTCTGCTGAAACGCTGGAGCGAGTAGATTCTCTCAAGGAGCGATGCCATGCGTGCCTATGAGTTACAGGGCGGTTTTGGTCTGGAGCATCTCGTGCAGACGGAGCGGCCAACGCCCATGCCAGGACCGGGGCAGGTGCAGATACGCCTGCGGGCCGTCTCGCTCAACTATCGCGATTTGCTTGTGGTCAAAGGTCAGTACAACCCCCGGCTGCCCTTGCCGCGTATTCCCCTTTCGGATGGCGCGGGGGAGATCACGGCTCTGGGGGCAGGAGTCACGCGTTTCCAGCTCGGCGATCGGGTAGCGGCGGCGTTCATGCCCGGCTGGACCGAAGGCCGACTCACCGACGACAAGGCTCGCACAGCCCTGGGAGGGGTGGTCGATGGCCTGTTGTGTGAGACGGCCGTGCTACCCGAGAGTGGCGTGGTGGCGGTGCCGGGGCACCTAAACGACGAGGAGGCCGCGACCTTACCCTGTGCCGCGTTGACGGCGTGGAACGCCTTGCGTGCAGGGAATTTACAGCCGGGCGAAACAGTATTGATCCAGGGCACGGGGGGAGTGTCGCTGTTTGCCTTGCTGTTTGCTCGCTTGCATGGCGCGCGGGTGATTGTGCTGTCGTCTCGCGACGAGAAATTACAACGCCTTCGCGAGTTGGGCGTCCACGACACCCTCAATTATCGCACTACCCCTGAATGGGGCGATGCTGTCCGCAAACTCACTTCCGGCGGCGTTGATCACGTCATCGAGGTCGGCGGCGCGGGCACTTTGCCCCAATCCCTACGCGCCGTCCGCACTGCTGGGCATGTCGCTCTGATCGGCGTGCTTTCCGGTTACGGCGAATGCAATCCCGTACCGATCTTGATGAAGGCCGTGCGTGTCTCAGGCATCTTCGTCGGCTCCGTGGCCGACTTCGAAGCCATGAACCGAGCGATCACGTTGAGCGGTTTGCGTCCGGTGATCGACCGCGTATTTATGTTTGAACAAGCCATCGAAGCACTGCGGTATCTCGAGTCGGGCAACCACATGGGCAAGGTAGTGATTCGAATGGGATAGGGACAAACCGTTTCACCACCAAAGACACGAAAAGCACTAAAGCGCTCCAAATGGCAAGTCGGTTTTCGTGCTCTTCGTGCCTTCTTGGGGAATCTCTTCTCTGCTTTAGTAAGCCACTTCGCCGACGCGGTAGCGGACGAAGTTGATCAGCTTACAACCATGCGAGGCCAATAGTGCCCCGACAGTCTTGGACTCATCCTTGACAAAGGGCTGATCGTTGAGGACGTTGTCGCTCAGCCAGGTATTCACCTTGCCCTCGGCAATCTTTTCGATGATGTTTGCCGGCTTGTTCTTGCCTTGCTCCTCGGCAGCGGCCTTGGCGATCTCTTTCTCCTTGGCGAGGCGTTCGGCGGGGATATGCTCGCGCAGGGCGTAGGGCGGACTCTTGGCAGCAATGTGCATGCACACGTCACGCAGCACCTGCGGCTCGTTCGGCGTGCCCTCGACGGCCAACAACACCCCCACGGTGCCGTCGTGGTGGATGTAGGAGGCCAAGGTGCCACTCAGAACGGCCATGCGTTGAGGCTTGATATTTTCGCGCATCAGGCCGACCACCTCGCCGATGCGATCATTGACCGTTTTGCTCGGGGCATCAACGAACGGTTGAGCCAGCAACTCCTCCGTGGACGAAGGCTCCTTGTGGCAGATGTGCTTGGCGACATCCTGAACGAGGTTGCAGAAAAGTTCGTTCTTGGCGACCGGGGCAGACTCGCAGCGGAGTTCGAGAATGGCCCCCTTGTTGCCCTCGATGTAGACGCCAATACGCCCCTCGGTGGTTTCGCGGTCGGCGGTTTTGATCTGGGCGTTTTTATTCTCGAGGCGGATAATCTCCAGGGCTTTTTCCATGTCGCCGCCCGCCTGAATCAGGGCTGCCTTGCACTTCATCATTTGCATGCCAGTCCGGTCACGGAGTTTCATGACATCGGAGGCGTTAATCTGAACGTCGGCCATGGGTGTCCTCACACAGGAAACAGAGAAGCAGACTCAAATGAAGGAGCCGCTCCGCAACAATCACAACTCTAATTAGCTCGAGGCGGTAGATCGCTCGGGGAAATCGCCGGGGGCAGCTCCAAGGGGCCAAGCCCAGGGAAATCAACCTTCGACCGGTCCCTCCGAGGCAGGCTCTGCGGTGGCGGAAACCTCTTGGGTTGCTACAGGAACAGGAGACGACGCCACGGCTTGCGGTTCGCGGGGGGCACGACCTCGGCCGCCACCCTCACGACCTTCGCGTCCGCCTTCGCGGCCGCGCTCTTCCGTCGGCAAGGCCGCCTTGCCTTCGAGGACCGCATTAGCCAACAGCGAGAGGATTAATTCGATGGAGCGGATGCTATCATCATTGCCCGGGATGGGCAGATCGACGGTGTCCGGGTCACTGTCGGTGTCGATCAGGGCCACGGTGGGCACCCCCATGCGTTTGGCTTCTTTGACGGCAATGTGTTCGCGTTTGGGATCGACAACCACGAGAGCGCCGGGCATGCGGTTCATCTCGCGGATGCCCGAAAGGTTGCGTTGGATTTTGGTTAGCTCGCGGTTGAGCATCGCCACCATCTTCTTGCTGTAGGTGTGGATCGGAGCGGTCGGCGGGGCCAGGTGAATTTCCAACTTGCCCGAAGGACTGAGCATGCTTTTCATGTACGCTTTCATGTCGTACTTGGCCGGATTCTCCCCCGCGGGTAGCCACAACGCTTCTAGCTCGCTCAGGCGCTTCAGCCGGTCGCGAATCGTGCGGTGATTGGTGAGCGTGCCTCCTAGCCAGCGCTCGTTGACATACGGCATGCCACAGCGGGTCGCTTCCCGCTCGATCAGGTCGCGGGCTTGTCGCTTGGTGCCGCAGAACACCACCAGGCTACCGTTGGCCGCGGTTCGCGATAAGAACCGATGCGCTCGCAACAGACCGCGCATGGTCTCGCGTAGGTCGATGATGTGAATCAGATTCCTTTTGCCGTAGATGTACGGCCGCATTTTCGGGTTCCAGCGGCTAGCTCGGTGCCCGAAATGGACGCCCGCCTCGACCAGATCCGCGACTTGAACGATGGCCACGCAAAACCTCCGTAACGTGCCTACAGTTGAATCATCTGGGAAACCAACAGATACAACCCATCACCCGCGACCGCCACACACGGACGACGAGGAAATCGCCCGACGTGAAGCGGGTAATAGCTTATGGTAGCAGGCCGACTTCGTGCCGCAAAGAGGAAACAACCCAAGAGGCACGATTTGGGCCAGGACACACGGAACTCAGATCGTCTGGCCTCACTTGTTCGGTTTGGGAGCCAGCAAGGCGGTCATGCGTTTGCCTTCCATGGAGGCGGCTTTTTCCATCTTGCTGAGGTCGGCTAGCTTCTCCAAAATTTGATCGATAATGCGACGACCTTCCTCGATGTGCTGCAACTCACGACCACGAAACAGTACGTTGACCAGCACCTTGTCGCCGTGTTCCAGAAACTTGCGGGCCTGGTTGACTTTGGTTTCGATGTCATGGTCGCCGGTCTTCGGACGCACCCGAATCTCTTTGAGCTTTTGCTGGTGGGCCTTGGCTTTGTCCTTTTTGCGTGATTGCTCGTATTTCAGCTTGCCATAATCGACAATCTTGCAGACGGGCGGCTTCTCATGCGGGGCCACCTCCACGAGATCCAGACCCAAGTCGCGGGCCATCTCCAACGCCTGGGCGGTCGGTACCACGCCCAGAGCTTCCCCGGAAGCACCAATTAAGCGGATCGGGGTGATACGAATTTGTTCGTTGATGCGTGGGCCCCGCTCAGGTTGTTGCGGCAGATTCCGGTCAAAAGGACGAATAGCTCTAGCTCCTATGATACAAGGACGAATCGTTCGGGAGAGATCCACGACCCGTGGAGGGAAAGGTCCACCCTCCATTGCTATTACTTTAGCATTGCCTCGAAACGGAGGGAAGAGCAGGGATTTCGCGATTTTCGTTTCCGCTGCTGGGCCCGCGATTCGAGACACCTTGGGGTGCAAGGGCCAATCCCGCTTCACAGTGTTGCACCCATTGCGACCACAACCCTTGCCGTTGGCCCCAGGTGCTGTCCTCATCGACTTGCTCGACACCGCTGCGGAACCAAAAGTTCGTCAACACCGTTTCCCAGGCGGTTTGCTGCTCGGGGTTCAGCTTGGCCAACCACCCCAACTGCACCCAGCGTACTTGCAGCCGACCTTGTTGGTTGAGCCATTGCCATTTCGCTACGGGTTGATCCGCCGGACCGAGCAACTCCACGCCGATCGACTGCGTGGCTAAGCGGATCTCGCCCAGTCGCGGTCGGACCGATTCTGGCCAAGCCTCGCTCAGGGCCAACGGCGCGATCAATTCGCGTTGAACAAAGCGTTGAATCTCCTGTTCGACGTGGTGTAGCTCCTCTTGAAGGCGTCCGGCAGCAGGGCCTGTCGGCTGGCGTCGATAGCGTGCATACAACGATGGCAACGTCCCGGAGTGGAAGCCCGGCCGAATGTAATGGATGATCTGTTCGCCATGTGAACCAACCATCTGAGGCTCGATCTGCAGCGGGGCATTGGCTCGATACATCCGCCAGTTTTCTTTCAACTCCCAGGCCAGAAAGCCAAAAATCCCCGGAATCAGGCCCAGCACCACGCCGATGTACCCCGGATGAATCCCTGTCAGGTCCGACAGTGGCATCACCGCCAGCAACGATAACTTGTGACAGACCGTCACCACGGGAAAATGCTTGATCGGGTTGATCTGCGGCTCGACAAACAAAATCACGATCATTCGCACCAGATAAACCACCCCAAACCAGAAAAAGCCAAGGATCACCTTGCGGACAAACGCGGTTTGACTCTCACCGGCCCGGAAACGCAGTTGCTCGTCGATGGAGTACAGCCACTGATCCATGCGGTCCATCAGGCTACGAAACAGCCAAACCAGATAGTTCCACAGCCCTAGCAGGAAATCGCGGTGAAACATCTCCCAGGCTCGGGCCAGACTGTCGGCGAACTGTTCCTCGAAGGCTCGGCCGTAACGCGTGTTGAGGAAGATCGAGACCCCTCCAAACCACACACTCAGCACCAGCCACAGCATCCAGCCACGCAGATAAAACACGCGCAGATAGGCCGCCAGATACAACAGACTCAGCAAGAGAACTGTCGACAGGGCCGGCCGACCGACTACCCGCATGAAGACTTGGAAACCGTAGCTGACCAGCAAGCGACGCAACGGCTGATACTCCAGAACCGCACGGGGCACATCATACAACAGCCAACGCAGCGGCAACCATAGGCCGTACCACAGCAGGTTCCCCACCAACAGCCGCACACGGGGCACATGGAACAACAGCAGATAAAAGCCTGCCAACGGCAAAAAGCTGTACCACCAGTGAAACAGGATGTCCTTTTTGGCTTTTTTGGCGGCGGCAGGGACAACGGCAGACACTGCGGCCAGGTCGGCCGAAGTGTCTTCATCGAGTTCATCCTCGAAGGAGGGCGGGGGCGATTCGGGGCTGTCGTTGAGATGCGACACCCAGTGGGCCACGTGCCTCACCTCCAGGATCAACGCATCCAGTCCTTTGAGGGTGAACAACGATGCCAACAACGGCAACAACAGATACAACGTCAGCCCGCGGCCCAGCACGGTGCCAAAGAAAACAGACGAAAAGGTCTGCATCCAGCGCAGGTAGCCCTCGCCACGTCGAGTGATGCCATCGAGCGACCAGGCGAGCTTCTCGTTGGCCCGTAACAGAGCGTCACCGCGTAGCAGCTCCCCAGGACCCGTCAGATCGGCCAGCTTGACTCGGTGCCGAGCCACCGCATCCCGCAGATCCCCCAGCGTTAACGCACCGACGGCTAGGATGCGATCGAGCAGTTCCTCGATCAAGATGTCGCGCGATAGCCCCTCAGCTCGGTTCTGCGGCTTCAGGCCCGCTTCATCCAACGCCTTGTGTATCTTGGGCCGCAAGCTGTCGCGCAAACGCGTTTCCAACTGTTGTTCCGCGCGATGGAGCAGCTCGGCAAAAAGCTCACGACGGGCTGGTTCCACTCGGGCTGACGGTAGACGTTTTTGCGCCAAGCGGAGATGCTTCACGGCCAGCACCAAAGGGAGATCGGGCAACGGTCGCCGAATCGGTCGGCGTCCCCGGGTCACCAGCCACTCCACCAAATCGGCGGCGTAGAGTTTCTTCTCCAGGTCCACACACACCTTTTGCAAGTCGTACAGTAGCCGCGCCTCGCTGTTCCAATAGCCGTTGGCAGCCGGCTCTACCAAGGCCTCGAGGCAGGCTTGCCAATCGGGCACACAGGTGCCAGACTCCCCGAGGGCTGCCACAAGCCGTTCGCTAAACGACTTCAAAAGCATGCGAGTGCCGGCGTGCATCTTCTTGGTCGATCCGCGTTTCTCCGCGCGGCGTCGCAGCAATATCGCCCGCATGGTGTTGCCGTGCTGCCTCGCTTGCTCCGCGGCACGTTTGATTTGTTCCGACGCGGTGCCGAAATGGTCCGGCTCGTCGGCCGCAACATCCTGAAAAGGGGTCGGCTCTGCGGGTCGGCTAGCTCCCTCAAGCCAGCTTTCGCGATACAGCCTCGGTGCGTCGATGTCTGCCTGCATCAGCCGCTCGACACGCCCCGGATCGTGACAGGCCGGAAATACGATCTCTACCTGCTCCGGGGCAAACTGCCTTAACTCCAAAAACCAACTGGCGAACTCCTCGTACACCTCGCGGTCGTTGCCTTCGTCAAAGAGTCGGTTCTCCTGTCGTAGCACTTCGCGAGCCTCGGCAAAGACCACCTCGCCCAACTCGGCTATGCGTTGTTGCATCTCTTCATCGTTGAGGTTACGTTGCCGAAACTGCCGATGAATCGCCCCGTGAAACAACAGCCGGGAGTAATGGAACAGTGTCTCGGGCGTGATCGGACCTTCGGGAGCGGGCAAGAGCAACAGCCACTCAGGCAGTTGGGAGTCAGGCGGCAGGGGGAGTTCGTCGCGTGTCACATGATGCCAAACTCGCTGGGTCGGCAACTCATACAAGAAAGCGTGCGGCAGACGACGCGTAAGCACCTGTCGATCACTGCGGAGAATGCGTCGCAACAGACGTGTCGGTACCAGCCACGCCTCGGGATAGCGGGCGTGCAGGGCGGCTTGCAACTCCTGCAGGGTCATTTTCGCTCCGGCGGCACAAACTGGAACGAATCGAGAATCGCTCGCAGTTCTTTTTCCCGCTCGGCAAAACGCCCCGCCGGGGCATAAGCCCGCAGCAAGTACACTGGTCGCGTGACCTGTCGCTCGCCCACCTGACGATAGGCTCGAATCAGAAATCGCCACTGCTTGCTGCCACGCCGCACCTCGTAAAGCCATTCGCGGCCTTCACGATCTTCCTCGCGTTCCAAAGGAGCCGTGCGCAGTTGCTCCGCACTCGCCAGAGGAGCCGACCGTCGTCGCCCCGGCCGGTCGTCGAAATCATCGATCGGCCGTTGCACCCCCGCGCCACTGAGTTCGCTCAGCAACAGATCGCTCAGGCTGCTGAGTTGCTGGTCGCCCCGGCCGTCGATGCGTCGCAGATCGACGTAGGCTCGATCGCTCAAATGCACCAGCAGCAAATCACTTTCCCCTTGCAAATCCCCCACCGTGGGGTCTGCCAAGCGATTGTTCCTCGCCTGGCCCCAGTTTTTCTTCGGCCGAGTGATCTGCACCATCTGATCGGAGCTACGAAGGTGTAGCGGACCACGCGTTTCGACTTGAGCGGTCAACAACTGATAACGCACCCAAGCCCCCAGAGGCAGTCGCTCAGGATAGGCAAACAAAGCCCAGGTCAAACCGCTCAACCCCAGTCCGCCTAGCAGCGCCAGCCAAGAGATTCCCGCTCCCGGGAGGCGTCGAAGCAACGCCGCCGCCGCCATCAGGCTGCCGACCAGCGTCCCCACTAGGGTGAAGGCACCGATCACTACGCAAGTCAACGCGAACAATGCCAGCCACGAGGGCCGCTCCACGCTGGCCAGTTGGGTCTCGAGCGACGGGGCGCGGGTTTTGGCTCCACAGTCGGGACAGGGCACTTCCTTGCCCGCCCAGACTTCGTCCACCTCAAACCGTGCTCCACACTCGCAGGTAAGGGTGAGGCTCATACGTTTATCCTAACCGCTCTTGGCCCCGGGATAGCTTCCAGTTCGTGCAGGTTTGTTACCCCTGTGGGCCGACCTCCGCGGATGGCGGCCTTAGGGTTCTTCCAAATAGGTGTAGCCGTTCAATCCATTCTCGTAGAATTGGATCAATTTCTTCGACTCGCTCACCGAGATTTTACCAGCCTTGACCGCTCGATCGACATCTTTTCGCAGTTGCTCGACCATCTTTTCGCTGTTGTACTGCACGTAGGCTAACACTTCTCGCACGGTGTCGCCCTTGATAATCTCGTCGATGGTGTACTCGCCATCTTCATCGATCGAAATATGAACAGCGTTGGTGTCGCCAAAGAGGTTATGCAAGTCGCCGAGAATCTCCTGGTAAGCCCCGACGAGAAACACGCCCAAGTAATACGGCTCATCGGGCCGAAAGGGGTGCAGTTGCAAGGTGTTGCGAACATCGCGCAGGTCGATGAACTGGTCGACCTTGCCATCCGAATCGCAGGTGATGTCGCCGAGTACGCCACGCCGCGTCGGGGCCTCATTTAAGCGATGGATAGGCATGATGGGAAACAACTGCTTGATGGCCCAGCTGTCAGGAATACTCTGGAAGACCGAGAAATTGCAGAAGTAGGTATCGCTCAGGAGCGACTCGAGTCCTTGCAGTTCCTCGGGTGTGTAATCCAACTCCTGGACCATGCGATGAATCTTGCTGCACACCGCCCAGAACAGCCGCTCCACCTGAGCACGCTGCTCGATGGTCATGCCACCCAGATTAAACAGGTCCAGCGATTCATCGACCGCCTGGACGGCATCGTGATAGCTTTCCAGAAGGTTTTTCTTCTTCAGATCGCGATGGATCGACCACAGATCGCTAATCTGCTGCGGTCCATCGGCATCGATCTCAGGCGGCACCTGAAAACGGTCCAAGTTGCTCACCCCGAGAACATCAAACACCAACACGCTATGATAAGCGACCACGGCCCGACCGCTCTCCGACACAATGGTCGGGTGCGGCACCCCTGCCTCGTCGCAGACGGTCTTGATGCGGAAAACCACGTCGTTGGCATATTCTTGCAAGGTGTAATTAACGCTCGATTCAAAATCGGTCTGGCTGCCGTCGTAATCAATACCTAGGCCCCCGCCCACATCGAGCATGTTGACCCCCGCGCCGACGCGGTGCAGCTCAACGTAAATGCGTGCGGCCTCTGTCAAAGCATTCTTGATGCTGCGGATATTGGTGATCTGGCTGCCCAGGTGAAAATGAATCAGCTGGAGACAATCTTCCAGGCCGCGCTTTTTGAGAAGCTCTACCGCTTCGAGCACTTCCGTGAGCGTCAGCCCAAATTTACTGCGATAGCCGGCCGAACTGCGCCACCGACCCGCGCCGCGAGCCGCCAGTTTCACCCGAATACCGATCACCGGCCGGACCTTGAGCTGCTCGGCATGTTTGAGAATCAGTTCTAGTTCGCTGAATTTTTCTACCACGGGGATGACTTGCTTGCCAATCTTTCGCGCAAACAATGCCATGTGGATAAATTCGTCATCCTTGAACCCATTGCAAATAATCGGTGTGGTGTTCTCGCCCTTGCTGCCGTTGGTCAGCGCCAGCACCGCCAGCAACTCGGGCTTGCTGCCGGCCTCCAACCCAAAATGATGCGGTTTGCCAAAATCCAAAATCTCCTCGACGACTTGGCGTTGCTGATTCACCTTGATCGGGTACACACACACATATTTTCCACTGTAGTCGTATTCGCTGATGGCATTGTGAAACGCCTCGGCAATTTCGCCCACCCGATGACGCAAGATGTCGGTAAAACGCAGTAAGATCGGCAGTTGCGTGCCCGACTCGCGTAATTGATCGATGAGTTCTTTCAGGTCTACATATCGATCGGCTCGTTTCGTGGGATGGACCTGAACATGTCCAGCACGATTGATGCTAAAATAGCCTTTGCCCCAGTTGCGGATGCCGTAAGTCTCGATGGCGTCTTGGATTTTCCACTTTTCCATGACGTCCGGCTCGGCACTCTTCACCATCAGCGGTGTCCCCCCAGCTTGGAGTGGTGTGAAAATAGGGATAATCGGCCGGGGTGAGCATCGGCCTTATTCATCAGTATAGGCTAAACCCCTGAAGGTCAAGGTAGTTTCGCTAGCATCCGTGGCAGAGCCGTGACTCAAGCTAGAGTCTCTTCACCATTTTCTCTTCGACTTCAGGAGGCATGTAGTTGATGGCCAGTCGCATGATGGCGAAGAAGCCCGCCTTGTAGATCAAATAAGAGAGGATCACCGTTGTCCAAATTTTCGTATAGAGAGCCACCGCCATGTAAAGCCAGGTTTCTTTGTCCTTTTCGGGGTCCAGACCCAGCCAATGGATCAGCGGGCCCCAGTGGATGATGATCCAGGCGATCATGGCAACGACGGCCAAGGCGCTGAGGATGCCCGGCAAAAGCCAGAGGAAAATATCCAGAGGGGTCTGCTCCTTGACCTTGCGAGTGCGGGCCCGTTCGCGCGTTTCCGTGTTGAAGCCACAATACAAACAGATTTTGGCATCTTCACTAGCCATCAGGTTGGCACACTCGGGACAGCGGGCCGAAAGGTCTTCGAAGGTTAGTCCGTAAGCTCCGTCTTCCTCTTCTTGGTCCTTCTTTTTGGCAGACGACGAGGAAGCCTTGGTCGGAGGTCTTTTCGAGGCAGGGGGCGGCGCGGTCTTTTTAGCAGCTGCTGGCGGAGCTTTCGGAACGGGCTTTCGAGCCGGCACTTCCTCTACTTCGTCGACTTCGTCGAGTTCCTCGATTTCCGCCTGGGCAACGAAAACGGCTCCACAGCCTTTACAGCGTACCTTTTTGCCCTCGGCATCAGCCGGTGCTTTCATCTGCTTGCCGCACTTCGGACAGGCAATGGTTATGGTCGCAGGCATGGTTTTTTCCCGCACGTCTTGCACAGATGATTTGTATTTAGATTACGGCGAGGCCGGGCGGAACGCAAGCATCGAGGCAGCACCTGTCGTGTGAATCGTGAAGGTCGAGGAAGAATCTTCGCTACCTAGGAGTCGTCTTGCATCGAAGCTTTGCCTGAAGGTACTGTCTGGGAACCCGGCTCTGTCTGTTGCGAATCGGGTGAAGAACGGCACGTTGCCCCCACGGAGGGAACTCGATGCGCTGCTGGAAATGGTTTGTGCCGCTTGCCGCGCTGCTCCTCGTCCTGATCGCCGCCTGCTGCTTTCCTTTTTTGCGTCGGGTTTATTTGTTACACGGCTTGCGAACCGCCCCCGAGCAGGACCGCCCCTCCTGGGCCGCCGCCTTTGCCCGGTTGGGGCCTTCGGCTATCGAGTCATTGCTCGATGGTCTGGAGGATTCTGCCCGGGCCGAGCCTTATGCCGCGGCCCTGCAAGCGATGGTCGAACAACAAACGGTGTCGCCGGCTTGCTTGGCCCAGGAGATGGGCCGCTCCGCTGCTCTGAAAACGGCCCAAAGCCGTGCCTATTGTGCCCAACTGGTCAGCCAATGGCTGCAAACGCACCCCGAGGACGAGCCATTACACGCGGCCGCCGTGATCCTTTTGACGCAATGGAGCCAATGCCCCGACGAGCAACTAGCCGCGTTGTTGAGTTTGACGCTCAGCATTGTCTCGCGACGCTGCGATCCAGAAACGTTGGCCCTAGCACGCAGCCTGGCCCAGCGGGGCTTGCAAGCGGAGTCGGCCATGGTGCGGTTGCGTGCGGTCATGCTGTGCATGCAGCCTGCCGTCCAACTCTTGCCGCCGCTGCTCGCCCTGCTCCGCGATCCTGCTCCCGAGGTGCGTCGTGCCGTGGTGCTGGCTCTGGGGCCGGTGCCCGAGGCGATCAGCGACGAGATGCTTCTGAGCTGTTTACACGATGCCGACGCTCAGGTGCGTCAAACAACTCGCTCGGCCTTGATCGCGCGTGGCTTGCCACCCGAACAAGTGGAACTGGGCCGTCTGCTGACCCATGCTCAGGTGCGTGTGCGGTTGCAGGTGTTGGATCGCTTGCCGGAGGTACCCGAAGTGGATCCGCACGTCTGGTTGCGTCGCCTCAGCGATGACCGTTCAGCCGCCGTGCGTGCGGCTGCCGCCCGCGCCTGGGCGTCTTTGCCAGAGAGCAGCAGCGACGACAGGTTGGAAGAGATGGCCCGCAGTGATCCCAGCCCCACGGTGGCCCGCATCGCCCGGTATTACCTGTCACAGCGGAACCGGCTGCGTCCTGCCTCGGCACCGTGAGGGAGGCGTGGTACAGGCAGTCCCAAGAGGCTGCTATCGAGGCGATGGCGATTGGCTCTCGGCTTGGCCTGCGGTATGATACTAGGCAGCATTGCGGAGGCCATTCATGTTCTTTGCGGTCGTCGGTCAAACCGGCTCGGTCATCTTGTTTGTTACCTCGGGCCTGGGCGTTCTCCTCTTGGGCACTTATTTTCTCTGTCTGGCCGCCCACTATTATCGCCTTACCTTCCAAGACACCGCTGTCGGTATCGATCGGGTCGAGTGGCCCAGCGATTCTTTCGTAGATTGGTTCAGTGGTTCGCTGGCTCTGCTGGTGCAAGTGTTGCTTTGGATCATGCCGGCAGGGTTCTTGGCTCGGTTCCTGGCTCCGGTCTGGTTGCCCGAGCAGGCCCCGCTACGCTTTGCTGTCCTGATGGGGCTGGCGTTTTGGCTGTTGTTTCCGCTTGGTCTGCTGCTCAGCACCGCTTCGCAACAGGCCAGTGGTGTCGCCGTCCGCCTTCTGTTGGCTCTGCCGACGTTGGTGTTGTTTTACCTCCTAAGCGGCGTGGTGTGCCTGATCACGGTGGCCTTGGGATATGGGGCCTTATTCGCCGATTCGCTGCTGGGGCTGTTGGGGGCCATCGTGGGCCTGCCTGTTGCCCTGTTGTGGCATGCTCGGCTCGTTGGTCGCCTGGGCTGGTTGGTCGGCCGCGAGGAAGTCTCACTTGGAAAGGATCCGAAACAGGGAGAGGATGAGCTAGAGCAGGCGGTAAGTGGTAAAGTACGACCACGAAGCGGCAAACGCAAAAGGATGTCACGCCCAGAGGTGCTTGACCCCTGGGCCGTGCCCGAGGAAGAGCCTATCGAGGCCGACCTGATCGAGGAATCGCCTCAAGCGACCGCCCGTAGTGCCCCGGCGTCGTATGAACCGCAGCGCGTCGAAGGTTATGGTTTGGCCGCTGAGGAGCCGCCCTCTCGTCCGGCTCTCGAGTTGCCGACGACCGAACTGCCTAAGCCGCGTCGAAAACGTCGCCCCGTGAAAGGCGAAGCCTCGGGGGCAGCCTCAGCTAGAGTCGGGCAGACGGAAGAGAGCGGCCTGGAGAAGCAGCTCTCTTCCGAAGAGTTGCAACGCGAACGTCGCCTGCGTGAGCGGGAGGAACTGCCGCCCCCGCGCTCGCTTTTTTTCCACGGTGTCTGGGAATTCCCGTTTTATCCCTCCAACCTCTCCGCACTGGTCTGGCTGAGCTTGTATGGGGCAGGAGCTTGGGGCTTGGCTAGGTTCATGATCAGCGTTTCGCCCTTCTCTGGGGGAGCGAAATGATCGGCGTCGAGGAAACGCTGCTCACGTCGCTGCTGGACGACCCTACCGACACCCTCGCTTGGTTGGCCCTGGCCGATTGGCATGAAGAGAATGGCCAACTGCTTCAGGCCGAGTTTCTCCGCTTGCAATGGGCACTGACCGGCCAACTGGATGACCCGGAACGCCCCAAGAAGGAGCGTCGCCAATGTGAACTCCTAGCTCAGGGAGTCAAACCCGCGACACCCCGCTATGATCTGCCGCTGCGGCGGGGCTTAGCCATCCGCTTTCAGCTGATTCCGCCGGGCGAGTTTTGGATGGGCAGTGACGAAACCCCATCGGCCCGTGGTTTCGAAGGGCCCCGCCACAAGGTTTCGCTGACTCGACCGTATTTTCTAGCCACGACCCCGGTGACGCAATCGCAATGGTACGCGGTGATGCGAACGCGGCCAGCTCTGTTTCGCGGCCCGCTGCGTCCGGTGGAGCGGGTCAACTGGGACGATGCCGTCGAATTCTGTCAGGTTCTCTCGCAGCGAGCCGGCCTCACGCTACGCCTGCCAAGCGAGGCCGAGTGGGAATATGCCTGCCGGGCGGGAATCTCGGCGGAGTATTATCACGGTCAAAAAGAGAAAGCCGAGCTGATCGCTTGGTTTGGGCATCGTAGCACCCAACCCGTCGCCCGCTTGAGGCCCAACGGCTGGGGGTTGTATGACATGCTGGGCAATGTTTGGGAGTGGACCGCTGACGCTTTTCGCAACTATCCACGGCGTGGGCTGCCTCGGCGGAATCCGCGGCAACGCCGTGCTTCGAGTTACCGCGTGGCCCGAGGGGGTAGCTACAGCAACCCCGAAAATTGCTGCCGCTGTGCCGCTCGCATCTGTTTTGCCGGTGGCGGCCGCAACGATTTCATCGGCTTTCGTCCGGTACTGGAATGGCCTTTGCCGCGTGGGAGATGAGGGTTACTTGCCAGTTGCTTCCAATTTTCGCGCATCGCTGACAAACAAAGGTGGCAAATCCTCATCCTTCAGACCATTCAGAAGGTTTAACTGGCGGGCGCGGGCCAGATAGTATTGCCAGCGGGCATGATTCAAAACATTTTTGATCGGGGCCAGCTGAATCTCCGCTCGCTTCGCCGGTGGAATACCAATCAAAATGGGCAACTTGTCTTTGCCTTTGGCTTTGCTGCCGGGGTCCCGTGCCGGATACACCTCGCGCAGCAAGGCTGCCGATTCCCTGGGTTTGTGTTGCAGGGCCAGGACCACCGCCTTGCCCAACTGACCCAGGCGATGAAACTCCAGCGGGGCGCGAAACTTTTCCAAGCGTTGAAACAAGGTCATCGCCTCGTCCAGGCGCCCCGCATCCAGGTAAAACAAACCCAAATCACTGCAGACCCCTTGGCCCCCTCGTAGTTCGGTACCCGGCGTACTAAAGGGGTTAAGGTACTGCTCGGCCGCCTCACGCAAAGCGTGTTCGCGGGTGCTAGGGCGAGGCACTTTTTCGGAGGCCAAGGCATCGCCCGGTCGCAGATCGTGCCCCAGCGGCAGGGGCCCTTCGCTTTCGCGTTCACGCCAGGCCAACGCCACCCCGCTGCCCAAGGCCAGCAGCAGCGAACAGGTCAAACCCAAGCTCCACCCTAGCCAACGACCTGTGGAGTCTTTTGCTCGCGTGGGCACGGAGAGCGAGGAACTTTCTTGCACGATGGTGCCCGAACCGCGATTGGAGCGTGGCGGCCCGTTGAGATGGCTCTGATCCGGCGGAATGATGGTGTTGAGCAAGGCCGGATCGACTTGAATCGAGGGAAGCATCCCGGTGTGTTGGCCTGTTTGCAGACTCTCCCGCACCTTGATCAGATCCCGCAGCAAATCGCGACCCGTCTGGTAGCGCGCCTCGGGTGCCTTGGCCATCATCTTGTGGACGATGGCACACAAGGCCTCGGGCAGATCGGGACGAATTTTGCTCAGAGGCTCGGGTTCCTTTTGCACGTGGGCCAACGCCACCTCAAACGCCGTCTCCCCCCGAAAAGGCGGATGCCCAGCCAGCATGTGATAGCACGTCACCCCAAAGGAGTAAATATCCGAGCGAGGATCGACCGGCTTGCCTTCTACTTGTTCGGGAGACATGTACAACGGTGTGCCCATCGTCATGCCGGTCTGCGTCAGGTCCAATGCGGGCCGCTCTTCCTCGCAATAAACCCGCGACAGACCGAAGTCGGCGACCTTGGCCTCGCCCTTGCGCGTCAGCAGAATATTTTCCGGCTTGATGTCGCGGTGCGTGATTCCTAATTCCGCGGCCCGCTGCAACGCCGAGGCCACCTGTCGCATGATGCTCAGAGCAATCAGCAACTCGGGCGGCCCCTTTTTGTTGATGTAATCCTTCAGGGTGCGGCCTTCGACATACTCCAGGGCCATGTATTGGATGCCATCAATCTCGCCATAGGCGTAGACCTGCACGATGTTGGCGTGCGTCGCCTTGGCGACTGCCTCGGCCTCCAGGCGGAACCGCGCCACCGCCGTTTTGCTCGCTGCCAAGTCCGGCCGTAACAACTTCAGGGCCACGCGTCGCCGTAGCGAGATTTGCTCCGCTAGGTAAACCTGACCCATGCCCCCTTGGCCTAGTTGCCGCAGAACGTAAAAGTCGCCCAGGGTCTGGCCGCTGAAATCCTGCGGTTCCTCTCCCGGAGTCTGCTTGCGTGAGTGGCGGCTCATGGAGTGCCTCGCCAAAAAGTTCCGCTGTGTTTCTACTATCTTATCCGATTCTCTAGTCGGCGCGTACACCAGTCCAAACGAGAGATTTCTCTGCTCAGACCACAACTTTGCTAGCCACTCCAACCCCCACCGACAGCGCTTTGCTCTCCTCCAGGCGACAACCTGTTCTCGGCTCCAGCCACAGCCTTGCACTCAGGCACTCGGAAAAGCCTTGGCTAGTCCGATGAAAGGGAAACCTCGGAAAGAGCAACCTCGACCGGCCGATCCCGCACCGCATCGACCAAACACAGAAAGCCGAACGGCTCGGTGGTAGAAGGGTTGCGAAGCTGATGCACCTCATGGGGAGCAATGTACAAGGTATCGCCAAAAGCCAAGGAATGTTCGCGATCGGCGATTCGGGCAAGACCCGAACCACGCAGCACCACGACGACATGCTCATGGCGATGCTGTTCCAAAGTGGTAAACCCGCCGGGCGAAATCTCAAAATAGCGCAGATGAAATTGTGTCTGCTCGCCCAAATCGCCCACCAGCACCGCTCGCCGCACCCCCCGATGATGATCGGCGGCCGGTTTGTACTCTTGCACGGGCACACCGGACCAAGAAAAACAGGCCCCCGGCACTAGCCGATGCAACCGCGACCCCGCTGCACTAATCCGGGCCAGTTGCGATTGTGTGCTACTCGGCTCAGGAGCCGAAAATTCACAGGTGTTCATGATTCTGTCTCAAAAGTAACGATCACTTTGACCGCTTCGCCGCCGCCTCGCGCGGTGTCCAGAGCGGTTTGCATCTGCTCCAGTGGAAAACGATGCGTGATGAAGCGCTGCGGTTGCACCGTTCCCTGGGCAATCCATTGGTAGGCTTGGCGGGTATCTTTAGGCCCGCAGGAGTAGGAGGGGATCAGGCTTACTTCGCGGAAATACAGCTCGCCCAAATCTAGGGCGGTACGCACGGCCCTGGGTGTTGGTGTGAACAAACACGCCGTCCCGCCCGGTCGTACCAGCTCCAACCCAGCCAGGATCACCTCGGATACTCCGGGGCCGATCACCACCACATCGACCGAGTGGCGAAGCTCGCTGGCCTGCTCGGGCGTCAACGCCTGGGCCGCTCCCGCTTGCAACGCCAAGGCGCGGCGAAAGGGGTGTGGCTCGACCGCAATCACTTCTCGCGCCCCACTCGCCAACGCTGCCTGGATGTTCAGCAACCCCATGATGCCGCAGCCCAGAACCGCGACGCGGCGATCTTGGGGTACCGCTCGGGCAAACGCCTTGGCACAGCAGGCTAGTGGCTCGATGAACAACGCTTGCTCGGCGGTCAGATCGTTCACGGCAAAAGCGTCATGGCGAGCCATCAACGCCTCCACCCCAATCCATTCGGCCATGCCCCCCGGATCAAGCCTTGTCCGCTTCCAGGTGGGACAATGAACGTAATCACCCCGCTGGCAAAAAGCACAGGCCAGACAGGGGGCGTGATGATGGACAAAGACTCGATCGCCTGGCCGGATGTGTTCGATCCCTTGGGTGACATGAACGGCTCGGCCCACGGGTTCATGCCCGAATACCGTGCCCACCTTCTTGGCCAAATACCAAGGCATCAGATCGCCGGAACAAATCCCACAGGCCTCGGTACGCAGGACTAGGTCGGCCACCGGCCGCGGCGCTACCTGAATCTCGACCCGTTCCGGTCCGACGATCACAGCCTGACGCATGGTCAACGGCGGCGATTCCATTCGTCGCTCTCGTAACGCTGTTGCCGAATTTCGGCGACTCGTTGCCGCTCCGACTCGCTGAGCGAGCCGGGTTGCAACTCCCAGGCCGTAGCTGCATGAAAGGCCGCTCGTAGGGCGGGAGCCAATTCATCAAACAAGCGGGGCGGTCCGCCGAGATCGACGATGCCGGGCAACTGCGGGGTATGATGGCTGCTCATGAGCAAGATGCCGCCATGCTGCAAGACGGCACCGCGGAGCTTCCGTTGGGCACTGCCGACCACCTTGTGACCCGCGACGAGCAGATCGCCCGGCGTGTGATGCAGAAAACAAAGAATCTCACCGCGTTTCTCTTCTTGAGCGCACAAGCTGCCTCGCACCCCAAACGCTTCGAGGGTTTGGCGGATGATATGGTGCATGCGGCAAATCCAGTTTTGGCCACTGGCCGGTTGCCACTGCCGACCAGCCGGCAGGGCCAAGGCATACGTCAGTTCGATGTGATGCAGCAGAGCCGCTCCACCGGAGGGTCGGCGTACCCAAGGCACACCCGGGAAAGCAGCCAAGGCCGGGGCCGAGGCTTGGAAATACCCCAGGCTCAGCGTCGGGCATTCCCACATGTAAAAACGCAGTGTGGCAAGGCCCTGGTTGGCAGCCTGTTCGAGCAGTAGCTCATCCACGGCCATCTGCTCCGGTCCGTTGCTGATCTGCGTTGGTAGCAGTCGGCATGGTAAACCCGGGGCAACTTGACCGGTTTCAGGCCGGTCGCAGCTTAACGGCTGTGCCATAGGCCAGCACCTCGGTGATGCCGGGGGCAAACTCAGTGGCGTCGTAACGCATGGCGAGGATGGCGTCGGCCCCCTTTTCCTGGGCATGCTCGATCATGCGGGCATAGGCTTCCGAACGCGCCTTCTCGCACACTTCCTCATAGGCCACGATGTTGCCACCAAAGATACTGGCAAACGAGCCTCGGATGCCCTGGGTGATCGTTTGGGCGCGCACAACGATCCCACGTACCAAACCCAGGTATTCGGCAACCGCATAGCCATCCAGATGATTAGCGGTCGTGACAGTGATGCGAGGCATGGCGGACTATTTCCTTGGGGCGACAGGTGCGGAGGGCGGCTGCTTCTTGGCGTTGAGCTTCTGGGCCATTTGCGACTTTTTGCGAGCCGCCAGATTGCGGTGAATCAACCCCTTGGTTGCGGCTCGGTCCAGGCGGGCTGCCGCTTCGTTGTAGGCTTTCTGCAAATCCTCCACGGTGCCTTGCATCGCCGCTTCAAAACGCTTCAGATATGTCTTGAGCATTCGCTTGTTCGCGCGATTGCGCAAGCGACGTTTCTCTGCTTTGCGAAGATTCTTGGCGGCACTTTTGGTATGTGGCATCGACTCAGGCTCCCAACGACGAACCATTCCGAAAAGTGGATTATAACACTGTCGGCGTCGCTGACAAGGGCGTCCCTGCGGTGCGGTTCTTAGCAAGTGGCACCCGGAGGTTCTGCCGATCTTATGAGAGACAAACCATCTCCCATGCGACTGGTTGCCGGCCGTGGGTTATCTTCGAGCTGTGATCCGTGGCCAGCCTCAGCTCTCGGGCAACTGGAATAACGGGCCGGCCTGTCCGGTGCCGCCGCGTAACGGTGTTTTGCGCGGCTTGCTCGGCTTGGCGGGAGCAGCCGTCTCCTCAGGTGGCGAGGATTCTTCCTCCGGTATCGCGGTTTCCTCGGCCGCTTTGGCGCTGGCAGCCTTGATCGACAGCGATATCCGCCGGGCCTGTGGGTCGATACTTAGCACCTTGACTGCTACGCTTTGTTCCGGCTTGAGCAAGTCACGCGGATGGCGGATACGCTGTTGTGAAATCTCGCTGACATGCACCAGTCCTTCTAGCCCTGGCTCGATCTCCACAAATGCACCATAATCGGCCAAGCGCGTCACGACGCCGTTGACTACCGTACCCGGTGGGTAGTTGGTAACGGCCAATTCCCAAGGTCCCGGGGCGAGTTGTTTCAGGCCGACGGTCAGCTTGCGGGTGTGGGGGTCGATTTTGAGCACTTTGACGCGGAGCTTTTGCCCAGGGGAAACGACCTCTTCAGGGCTTTGGATCTTGGTCCAGCTCATTTCCCCCACAGGCAACAGGGCATCGACCCCGCCCAGATCCACAAAAGCACCAAACGGCTTGAGCGTGCGTACGATCCCTTCGCGGATGTCGCCCTCGGCAAGGCTGGCCAGGGTTTGCTCGCGGGCTTCGGCTCGTTCGCGTTCTAAAACCCCTTTGCGGGATAAGACGAGGTTGCGTTCCTCTCGGTCCACCTCCGTCACGATGCACGTGAGCTTTTTATTCACATATTCTTCGGGATGCTCGACGCGATACAAGTCGATCTGTCCCATCGGGATAAAGCCGCGTATGCCGTTGACCTCGACGCTCAGCCCGCCCTTGTTGGCCGCTAACACGCGGGCCTCGACGAGCATGCCCTCGGCGACGCGGGACCAGTCGGCCTCTTGAACCACCGCGCCGCCCCGGCTGAGCAGGAACAAGCCATCGGGGTCAAACCCCTCGATGGTGACTTCCACCTCGGTGCCGATGCCCGGTACGCCCTCGGGGAATTGCTGGAGCGGTAAGACGCCTTGAGTGCGGCCGCCGATGTCTACAAAGACCTCTTTGCCCCGGACGCTGAGGACTTTGCCCTTGCGGGGTCCGTCGTTTTTGCCTGGCCCCTTGTGCGCGGGACGCGCACTCATGAGTTGCTCCATGTCGCCCAGCTCCCGCATGGCTTCGTGCATCTCGCGTTCGATTTCCGCATCGAGCGAGCGAATACTCGGCACGGGGCCAAACCCCTGGTCGTTGTCATCCAAGAGGGGCACTTTGCCGGTGTTGCTGGTCGTTGGGCGTTGCGCCGAAGGGACTGCACCAGCAGTGCGGGGCTGTTGCCCCCCCCGCAGACGTTCGCGAGCCGAAGGCTTGGCGGGCGACTGCGAAATCGGTTGAGTCGGCGGATCGGCCGGGGAGGAGTCGGCCGTCGGGTTCCGTTCGGAGGATTCACGTTCATTCATAATTTTACTTCTTGCTTAAGTCACGCAACTGGATATTGCGAAAGTCAATCTTGCTACCGTGATTCTGAAAACAAATATATCCTTCCAGGGGTTTATCGCGTAGTTGCTTGATCTTGGATTGATCCACATCCTGAATCTTTTTGCCATTGAGCGTCATCTGGATGCGTGGTCCGACGCACTCGATCTCCACGGTGTTCCACTGGGGGGCCGGCTTGGCCGCCTGCTCGCTTGGGGCCACATAACGGTACAACGAGCCAGTCGAGTGCCGATCCGGTTTGCGGTCGGCATCGTCGAGCAACTGGATCTCGTAGGAATAGTACGAGGGACGAGTCGCCACCGACTGCTTGGGGTCAAATTTGGTGGTGCGGATGCCCACGCCACTATTGCCTCGCTTGCCTTGGATTGGCTCGGCAAAACGGTACTCAAACCGTAGCTGAAAATCGCTGAGTTTTTTATCGTAACGCAGAAAGCCAAAACTTCCCGTGGTCGCCTGGCACCGCAGCAGGCCCTCTTGAGCCACCCACACCGGCAAGACTTTGTCGCCTTGCTTGAAGGTCGCTGCCCCCTCCACCACCCAGCCGTTGAGGCTTTTACCATCGAAAATGGGTTCGGGCACCGGCTCAGCACGAGCGGGAACCCACACCACCAACACCACTAGTAGAACGATTCCCGGGCCACGCATGGCTAGTTCTCCGGCCATCTCTTCTTCGTTGGCTTTCAATCTATCAAGTGGAGCAAGCAATGGCTCGGACGAACCTTTAGCGTCGCTACGCTATAGAGAAAGAGCCTGTCTGGAAATTTCAGCAGAGCAACGCCCGGAGTGGCACGGCCGGTGTGGCTTGGACGGAGTGGCTCACAGGGGAGCGGGCAAGTCGCGTCGTGCCAGAATCCCAAAGGCCAACCCATAGCCCACGATGCCGGTGCCGTACAGCACCGCCAGCATGGGAATCGGCCGACCGTAAAACGATACGAACCAGTCCGGCTGTAGGGGGATAACCTGTTGCGGCTGAAAGTAGTAAAACAGCGTCAGCGGACGCAAGGCCGAGGCCGGCTCCCACATTTGGCCCAGCACGTTGACCATAAACATCAGCAGGACGATGACCACGGCCAGCCCCATCACACGCCAGCGATAGCGCCCCATGGACGAGAGAAACATCGTCAAGCCGGTGATGGCGAAGATTAGGCCGGCGACGACGGGTTGGGCGTGGAGGAATCGCCAGGGATAGATTTCGAGTTGTTTACGAACTTGAGGATCGTTGTTGTCTGGAATTTTGAAGGGAACCTTCAACGAGGCATCGGGCTTGCGGACCTGAATCGGGTCGATCCACCAAATGCCCACGCAGGTGCCCACGAATAACGACAAACACAGACAAGGAATCGTCACCACATCCACCAACAAATGCGCTAGCACCAGTCGCGTCCGGGCTAGAGGCTGAGCCAACAGCAACTCCATTGTGCCGCGGTCGATCTCGCCAGCTATCGCTCCGGAGGCTCGGCCGACGGCCCAGATAGCAAAGACAAATTGCATCACCGGATGCACATAGCCAATCGAGAGCATGTCCATAGCGCGATCTAGGACGACTTTCTCCCCACCAATGATGGTGCGAAGGATGCTGGCAAAGCCATCATCGAAGACAAACCTCTCCAGATCTAGCCGGGTCAGCTTGGCCATCTCGGCCATGCCAACGAAGAAAGGGGTGATGGTACCCAGCAGGCGGTCGGTGATGCGAGCCCAGAGGAACTGGAAAAGGCCCAGAAGCAACATCACTCCGAACAGATGCCAGCGCAGATCGCGCAGCAGTTTGAAAAACAGCACGTGGGTCATTCGTCGGGGTTCCCGTGGAAACGATAATAAATCGCGTTGAGGCCCAATGGCTCGATGCGTAACTCGCGCACGCTCTGCCCGGCTAGCCATTCCAGTACGGGGGGCAACGGCCCGGTGTACTCCAGAGTGAGGCGATCGGCGTGTTGCTCGCGTTCAAATAGCCCCGCTAGGGCAGGAGGCCGCGGTGCCTCCCCCTCAAAACGAATGTTGATTAGTCGCCCCGCTTGCAGCTCCGCCATCGTTTGCGCATGCACCAGTTGGCCGCGTCGCAAGACGATGACGCGGTCGCAGACCTGTTCGACTTCGTGCAAAATATGCGACGAGAATAGCACCGCCTGGCCCCGCTCCCGGGCCTGAGCAATTTGCCGCATCAACTCGTCACGCATGTTGGGGTCCAGGGCGTTGGTCGGCTCATCCATGATCAGCAACGGCGTGCGTGGGGCCAGCACTTGCAAGATGGCCACCTTGCGTTTCATGCCGCTGGACATGGTGGCAATAGGCCGATCGAGATCGATCTCGAAGACGCGGGCCAGAGGAAAGATCGCCTCATCAACCGTTACGCCACGCAGGTCACACAGGAAATCAATCAGCTGCCGACCCGTCATATTTTCATATAGACGCAGCTCTGCCGGCAGATAGGCAACCTGCTTGCGTGCCTGCACGCTTTGCGTCCAGCTATCGTAGCCTGCAATGCGGGCCTGGCCGCTCGTCGGACGGAGAAACCCCATCAAAATCCGCAAGGCGGTCGTTTTGCCCGAGCCATTGGGTCCCAGCAGCCCGACCACCTCGCCAGGCTCAACCGAAAAACTCAATGAATCCAGGGCCGTGAACGAGCCGTAACGCTTGGTCAAGTCGCAGGTTTCTATCAGCTTCATGCCGATATTCATAGCGATCGTGGCCGCGTTTGGCGAACCGCCAGACCCCCTAGCGCGAGCCGAGCTGGCATGGACGGAGGTTGGCTTTTTTCAGCATCTGAGAGCCACGACAGAGCCACTGCCCCGGCCCGGTTGCCAGCCGTGGATGGGATTTGCCATCCGTGATTGACGTGCTTGCCAGCAATAGCGGTAGCGGTTAGTCGGACGAACGCCGCAGCGGCCATCTCATTCATCCTCTGAGGAGCGAGAACGGCGACCACGGGACGCACGAGAACGCTGCGGGCTAGCAGTCCGCGGGCTGCGCGGCAGGCCATCGTCTTCTTCTTCGTCTTCTTCCTGCCTGCGACGCCGTCGCCGCGTGCCGCGCGGGTACTCGTCTTGGATGGTGGCAGCGCCGAGGATCAGGCCGAGGCTCAGCCCCATGAACAGCCACGGAGAAAACTCTTTGAATGAAACATTCCCATTCATTGCAAAAATTGCCACGCAGCCGATGCCGAATACGACGCACATGCCGAACGTGGCTAGACGATGGGTCCAGTGTTTGACGCGATCGCCCCAGAAATAATCGCCCAACAAGCTGTTAAAAATGCCCACCGGCGTGGTGAGCAGGAAGCCGGCAATGCCTAGCAAAACCCAGTTTTCGGGATTGCGGCTCGCAATCACGTAGGCCAGCGCTGCTCCCAATAGCCCAAGCAGCGGCCCACAGGTGATGCCCAGAAAATTGAGTTGATACGGAGTAACCTCGTTGTCGTCGGCAATCGCGAAATTATAGACCCACCATCGGCGCATATCTACCTCTCCTATGTGTCGGTATCGGTCACGGGTTGGGAGATTTTCGATGCGACGGAACCAGGGTTCGGACTTATCCTATTACAAGTGGATAGTTTCAACAACCAGTGCGAAGCGACTTGTCGTTAACCGACTATGAACCACCCGCTTTCCCCCCCCGAACAATGGCAGGCTCTGCATGCACCCAAGGACGTCGAGGCAGCTAGGCGTGCCTGGAGGCTCTCCCGTGCGGAGAACTGGACCTGTCTGGCCCTGATGCTGCTGCCGCCCTTGGGATGCTTTGGCTACATGGCCTTGGGGCCTGAGTACGTGCGGTCGCCCGTAGGGTTGGCGGTGATGCTGGTGGCGATGTTTCTGCCCAGCGGAGCCTTTGCCCTGACGATCGTGCGTTGGCGAGTGCATCCGTTTGTGCGAGCGTCGGCCCGGCTGCTGCGCTACGGGCAACAACACGGCTGGAACCTGCGTCGCCAGCCGGTCTATCCCGGACCTCTGCCGTGGTTGTCGCGTTTTCAGACGCTGTTGCATGCCAGGCGGTCCGGTGCGTTGATCTGGCAACCAGGGCCACCCTGGGCCGTCCTCCACCTAGCGCAGTTGGGCAGTCGTTTAAGCACCGTTTTTCTACTGCCCGCTTCAGTAGGTCAAACGCCCGATCTGCTGCTGGAGCCACGCGGCTTGCTGTCGCCTGATGGGATTCGTCTGCTCGAACAAGCAGCATTGCAGCGTAGTTTTGTGGTGGTGGCCCCGGCCATTTTTATCCCTCAGGTGCAGAAACTCTTCGGCGTCGATTTTCTGGGCGACGAGTTGCTACGTCGGCCGCGTCTACATTTGGAGGTGCGAGATGGCGATCTTCTGATCCACTGGGGCAAGCAAATTGTCGAGGCCGACCTAGCAGCCCATCTAGCCGAAGTGATGCACCTGGCCGAGGTGTTGCGGCGAGCCTCAGCCGACGCGTTCGAAGATGGTGGCAATGCCTTGGCCGGCCCCGATGCACATCGTCGCCAAGCCAAGCCGGGCGTTGCGAGCGACCATGTTGTGAATGAGCGTCGTCGCGATCCGCGCCCCGGAAGCCCCTAGCGGATGTCCCAAAGCGATCGCCCCGCCGTTGACGTTTACCTTCTCGGGGTCGGCCTTGAGCAAGCGAATCACCGCCAACGCTTGGGCCGCGAACGCCTCGTTGAGTTCGATCAAATCCATGTCGGCCAGGGTCAGTCCGGCGCGTTGCAGTGCTTTGTGCGTCGCGGGTACTGGGCCGATCCCCATCACCGAAGGATCGACGCCGGCAACGGCCATCGCCCGGATGCGTACCAGGGGGGTGCGGCCCAGTTCGCGTGCCCGCTCTTCGCTCATTATCAGCAGGGCGGCGGCCCCAACATTCAGCGGACTGCTATTCCCTGCCGTCACGCTGCCGCCCTCGGGCATGAACGCCGGCTTCAACGCCGCCAATGCCTCCAGCGACGTATCGCGTCGGATGCACTCATCGACTGTTCGCAGGGTTTTGTGGCCGTTCTCGTCACGGCCCCAGGTGGGGAGGATTTCGTTGCGAAAAGCGCCGGCATCGGTGGCGGCGGCAGCGCGCTGATGGCTACGCAGGGCAAAGGCGTCCTGATCGGCGCGGCTAATGCGGTAGCGCAGGGCCAGATTCTCGGCGGTCAGGCCCATATTCATCACGGCGGGGCTATGTTTATAAAACAAGCGGGGGCTAGTGTCATAGCCTTTTTCCATCGGAATGTGATGCATGTGTTCGACGCCACCGGCGATCTGCACATCTTCACATCCGGCGGCGATGCTCATGGCCGCTTGATGCAACGCCTGCAACGACGAGCCACACAGGCGGTTGACGGTGCAGCCGGCCGTCTCAACGGGTAGACCGGCGATGAGGGAGGCGATGCGGGCAACATTGAAGCCCTGTTCGTCTTGTTGTTTGACGCAGCCCCAGTGGATGTCTTCGATGAGGGCCGGCTCGATCCCCGTGCGTTGCAACAATGCTGCAATGAGGTCGGCCGAGAGGTCGTCGGCGCGGACCTCGCGGAACATCCCTTTTTCCGGGTGGGCGCGAGCAATCGGTGTACGAACAGCATCGACAATGACGGCAGAACGCATGAGAATATCTCCAGGGAGAGAGCGGCTGGCGACGACGTTATTATACGAACACGGCTCACTGCCGCGGTAGCAAGGGCCAAAGCCTTGGCGAGTCTCTGCATTTGTTAATTTCAGATTTTTTTATTGACGGGGGGGGGGGGGGTTAGCCGGCTTATGATCCCGACGGCTGCGAAAAAGGGCCGATCAAGCATCTAGAACAACTGTTCCTCATGACGGCTCTTTTGGGTTCAGCTAAATTCTCAACGACACGAGGATGCATCATGACAACGTCCAGTGTCACTCGCTACTTCGTCGCATCGGTCTTCCTGATGCTGCTGACCGCGGTCCAGGTCATCGCAGGGGAAGTGGCTGCTCCACCGGGGGCAGAGATCAAGTTCGACAAAGACTCACCTGTAAATGGTCAAAAGCACATCAGCGGCTCTGGAACCTACAAGGTTCCTGCGAAGTGGGTCAAGTCTGAGATCAGTCTTCGCGTCTACACGGTCGTCGCTGGAAAGAGAGGTGCTTTTGTTAAACAAACACTAGATGCGTCTAATTTGCCAGACGTTTGGATTGCCGCTGTCACAGGGTTGACCCCCAATACCGAGTATTGAGTGGAAGGACGTCTTACTGTAAAGCCGGATACAGGACTTCTCCCCAATTTCGATTACGCCTACGTAACTACTGAAGGCAAAATCAAAAAGACAGATCCGTGATCGTCAATGGAGGCCGTATCGCCCCGGCTTCACTGCATTAGCGTGTAAACCTAACAGGAGGTTCTTCGATGCGCCGCGCTTTCACATTGATCGAACTACTCGTGGTCATCGCCATCATCGCCGTGCTGATTGGTCTGCTGTTGCCGGCGATTCAGAAAGTACGCGAGGCAGCCGTGCGGATGGATTGCCATAATCGGTTGAAGCAACTCGGGCTAGCGGTTCATCAGCGTGCGAACGATTCTGATGGACGACTCCCATCACTGGATGGACTGCCCCACAACAACCCCACAGCAGCCAATCCCGAACCGCGGCTTTATCGGGTGATCGCTCCCTACCTCAGCGCACAACCGAAACTCGGGCGATGGGTTCGTGACTATGTGTGTCCTGCGGATCCTACGGTAACGCCGGCACAGGCAGTCTTTCCGGCTGGAATCGGCCTAGCGAGTTACTCGGCAAATGCTCAGGTGTTCCAGTGGGACAGTTCTTTGCACAATTCATTCGCGGATGGATGCTCACAAACAATTTTTTTCTCTGAACACTATTGTTTCATTCCGAAGAGCAAATACGCGGTCCATTACCTCTGGCCCGTCGCAGATGAACCTTGGCGTCGCCCAAGTTTCGCGGATGGCGGGCCAATCCAACTAAGCCGACCGTCGCCGACGGATGTGTATCCCATCACCGATGCCTCGGGCGTCACCCGGCCGAGCGTGGCGGGCAAGACGTTTCAGGTCCGACCTCGGTTGGATGACATCGATTACGATATCCCACAGACGGGCCACTCGGGGGCCATGCCCGTGTGCCTGGGTGACGGCAGCGTGCGTGGCGTGTCGGCGGGAATCGATCCGGCCGTCTTCTGGGCGCTGGTCACGCCTCGGGGTGGCGAGGTGGTTGGTTCCTGGTGATTTCGCGCTCGGGCAACTCCTGGGAGGGGGAGCGCTGCCGCACGTTGCCGGGCGCTGTATCATCCTCATCTGAGTCACCGCACGGAGGTCGATTGAGGGACGCCGGCGGCCGTTCTTCTTTTCTAGGCAGAGAGCGAATGAGTAAGAAATATGTTTATAGCTTTGGCGGTAAGACCGCCGAGGGCACCGGCAAGCAAAAGGACCTCCTGGGCGGCAAAGGAGCCAACCTCGCCGAGATGTGTCTGATCGGCTTGCCCGTGCCGGCCGGCTTCACCGTCACTACCGAGGTCTGCAACTACTACTACGCCAACAACAAGAGCCTGCCCGCCGATCTCGATGCCCAGATCGAAGCGGCGTTGAAGAAGACCGAAGAGATCATGGGGGCCAAGTTCGGCGACGCCAAAAACCCGCTGCTCGTATCGTGCCGCTCGGGTGCTCGCGTCTCCATGCCTGGTATGATGGATACCGTTCTGAACATCGGCCTCAACGAATCTACCCTCGCCGGCCTGGCCGCTTCGACGGGCAATGAACGCTTTGCCTGGGACTGCTACCGCCGTTTCGTGCAGATGTTCGGTGATGTGGTACTGGACATGAAGCCGCGTACCAAGTTCGAAGTGGACCCCTTCGAAGAGATTCTCGAAAAACTCAAGCACGAGAAGCACAAAAAAGAAGATACCGACCTGGACGTGGCCGACCTGAAGGAACTGGTCAAGCGCTTCAAAGCCGCCGTCAAGGAACGCACCGGCCGCGATTTCCCCGAAGACCCCCGCGAGCAAATGAAGGCCGCCATGATGGCCGTGTTCAACTCGTGGAACAATGACCGGGCCATTGTCTATCGTCGGCAGTATGGCTACCCGCACGATTGGGGGACCGCGGTCAACATCCAGTCGATGGTGTTTGGCAACATGGGCAATGACTCGGGCACGGGCGTGGCCTTCACACGAGACCCGGCCACGGGTGAAAATGTCTTTTACGGCGAGTATCTGCTCAACGCCCAGGGCGAGGACGTGGTGGCCGGCATCCGCACCCCTAAAAAAATTCAAGAGATGGAAAAAGAGCTGCCTGAGAGTTATAAGCAACTCTTGGAAGTGCGGCAAATCCTCGAGAACCACTACAAAAACGTCCAAGACATTGAGTTCACCATCCAGAAAGGCAAACTCTGGATGCTCCAGACCCGCAACGGCAAAAGGACCGGCTTTGCCGCCGTCAAGTTTGCCGTCGATTTCCACGACGAGGGCAAGATCAGCAAGGAGACGGCCATCAGTGCCGATTGGGTGCCGCCGGACGATCTGAACCAGTTGCTGCAACCGATCTTCGACCCGCTGGCGAAGCGTTCGGCCAAGGTGATCGCCAAGGGGATCAACGCCGGCCCCGGTGCAGCGACCGGCGTGATCAAATTCTTCGCTGACGATGCCACCGAACACGTCGCTAAGTATGGCAAGCCCGACGCGCACGGCAAAATTCCGCCCGAGGGCCGTGTCATTCTCGTCCGTCGTGAAACCAGCCCCGAAGATCTCCGCGGCATGCAGGTGGCCGACGGCATCCTGACGGCCTTCGGCGGTGCTTCGAGCCACGCCGCCCTGGTGAGCCGGCAGATGGGCAAGGTGTGCATCGTCGGCTGTCAAGCATTGGTGATCGACTACGACAAGCGCACCGTGACCGTGGGCGACAAAGTCTACAGGGAAGGCGACTTCATCAGCATCGACGGCTTCTCTGGCGAGGTGATGGAAGGCCAGGTCGCCACCAAGCCTAGCGAGGTGGTGCAGGTGCTGATCAACAAGACGCTCAAGCCCGAGGAGAGCGCGACCTATCAGCTCTTCGAGAAAATGATGAAGTGGGCCGACGAGTTTCGCAAACTGAAGATCCGCACCAATGCCGACCAGCCTAACCAGGCCGAGCAGGCGGTGGCGTTCGGAGCCGAAGGCATCGGGCTGTGCCGAACCGAACATATGTTCTTCGACCACATCAAAGAGATGCGCGAGATGATTCTCGCCGAGACCCCTGAGGCCCGCAAGGCCGCCTTGGCCAAACTGCTGCCCTTCCAACGCGACGACTTTGCCGGGCTGTTCAAGGCGATGAAGGGAATGCCGGTGACCATTCGCACGCTCGATCCGCCTTTGCACGAATTCCTGCCCCACGACGAGAAAGGCCAGCTCGAAATGGCCAAGGAAATGGGCGTGCCAGTGGAAAAAATCGCCGAACGAGTCAAAGCTCTGCACGAATTCAACCCGATGCTCGGCTTCCGCGGTTGCCGACTGGGCATTGTCTATCCCGAGATCACCGAGATGCAGGCGCGAGCCATCTTCGAGGCGGCCTGCGACGTGCAAAAGAGTGGCACACCGGTCGAGGTGGAGGTCATGATCCCGCTGGTAGCCTTCTTGCCCGAACTCAAGGTGCAGAAGAAAATCGTCGACGAGACCGCCGCCAAGGTTTTCGCCGAAAAGGGCGTGCAGGTGAAATATCTGGTGGGCACCATGATCGAGTTGCCGCGTGCCGCCATCCGCGCCGACCAGATTGCCCAGGAAGCCGAGTTCTTCAGCTTCGGCACCAACGACCTGACACAGACGGGCCTGGGCATGAGCCGCGACGACTACGGCTCGTTCATCACGCACTACCGTGAGATGGACATCGTGCCCAAGGATCCCTTCCAGGTCATCGACTTCGACGGGATCGGCGGCCTGATGGAGATCGGCGTCGAACGCGGCCGTAAGACCCGGCCGAATCTAAAAATTGGCATCTGTGGCGAGCATGGCGGCGAACCGGAGAGTGTGCGGTTCTGCCACAAGATCGGGTTGGATTATGTCAGTTGCTCGCCGTTCCGGGTGCCGATCGCCCGCCTGGCTGCCGCCCAGGCCGCGCTGCAAGGCAAATAAGACAGCAACGATCTGGCCCCACGGCGAAAGCTCGCAGCAAGAAAAGGACGTTAATTTCGCCCGTCAGTCGTCTTGCGAGGCTTCGCCGAAGGCGAGTGTTTTTATCCGATGAAACCAGCCATTTTTCTCGATCGGGATGGTACGCTGATCGTCGATCCGGGCTATCCCAAAGATCCGGAGTTGGTAGAACTGCTACCCGGTGTTGTCGAGGCGCTCACGCGCTTTCGCGACGCCGGGTTTGCACTCGTCGTCATCAGCAATCAGGCCGGGGTCGGCCGAGGCATCCTCACGCCGCAGCAGGCGCAGGCCGTCCATGAACGCTTTCTGTTGTTGTTCGGCGAACAGGGCATCACCTTTGACGATGTTCGCTACTGTTTCCATGCGCCCGAGGCAGGCTGCGCGTGCCGCAAACCCGCACCTGGGATGATCTTGGCCAGTGCGGCCCGGCACGGCTGGGATTTGCCTCGTTCGTACATGATCGGCGACAAGCCCAGCGATGTGGAGGCTGGCCGCGCCGCGGGTTGCGTGGGCCTCGCCTTCACCGATTGGCCGAGCGTCACAGCACGCATCTTGGGTTGAGTTGGAAATTTTCCATCAAAGACAAAGATCTCTCGATGGTCGCCCGGAGATGCGGGCCGTGCAGCCAGAGGCGTTTCCTGCTTCTGCTCTGCCCCACGAGCAGTGCCGCTGGTAAAATCGACCTTAGCCTTGGGAGAGATCTACCTCATGCTGCGTGTCACCATCTGTTGGCTAGGCTTGGCAGTCGTTGCTCTGCTCTGGGCTGCCGCCCCGGTGCAGCGGCCCCGGATCACCGGTACGCCCGAACCACCGCCGCCTTACACGACCCGGCGTGTCTTTGCCGACGTGCCGTTGCAATCGCCGGTGTATGTCGCCTCGCATCCCCGCCATGCCGGCTTGATCATCGCCGAGTTGAAAGGAACGCTACGGCGGCTGCACGAGGGCAAAGCTTACCCGTTTCTCGCCGAGAACGATCGGGAATTTTATGGCTTCACCTTTCACCCCAAATATCGCGAGAATGGACAGTTGTTTGTCTTTGCCAATGGTCCGGTATCGGCAAAAGTAAGGCGCAATCAGATTTTACGCTATATCGTGAAGCCTGGCTCCGACCAGGTTGATCCTGCCACCCGCTGTCTGATTCTCGAATGGACTTCAAACGGCCATAACGGTGGCGACCTGGCGTTTGGGCCAGACGGCATGCTCTACATCTCGTCGGGAGATGGCACCAGCGACAGCGATGAAGGGAACACGGGGCAAGATCTGCGCGACCTAGCGTCCGGCATTTTGCGCATTGATGTCGATCGGCCCGCCCCCGGACAAGCCTACAGCATCCCACGCGACAATCCGTTTGTGCATCTCAAGGACGCACGCGGCGAGTTGTGGGCCTTTGGCCTGCGTAACCCCTGGCGTATCCATTTCGATGGCTCGGATCTGTACATCGGCGATGTGGGTCAAGACCTGCGCGAGATGGTGTATCTAGGCAAGCGTGGGGCCAACTATGGCTGGAGCATTCGCGAGGGGACCGCGCCGTTTCATCCACACCGCACCAAGGGGCCGGGCGACTTCGTCGATCCCCTCATCGAACATCCCCATTCCGAATCCCGTTCTCTGACCGGTGGCCTCGTCTATCGGGGCAAACGCTTTGCCGAGCTAGTCGGCACCTATCTGTATGGCGATTACTCCACGGGGCGTATCTGGGGCTTGCGGCAAAAGGATGGCCGGGTGACCAAGCGGGGCACGCTGGCAGATACACGTTTGCGTGTGATCGGTTTCGGCACCGACACGTCTGGGGAAGTGTACATCCTTTGTCACGGAGGGGAGTTGCACACGCTGGAAAAAGCGGAAAAACGCCCGCAGAGCAGCCCCTTTCCACGCACTCTTTCGGCCACGGGCTTGTTTGCCGCAGATGGTTCCCCGCATCCGGCGCTGGTACCTTACACGGTCAACGCGCCTTTGTGGAGCGATGGATCGGAGAAAGAACGCTGGATGTTGTTACCCATCGGTACATCCATCCGCTATCACGAAAAAGAGCCTTGGAAATTTCCGGATGGGACAATATTAGTGAAGACGTTTCATATCGATACTCCAGAAGGTCGTCGTAAGATCGAAACACGTATAATGGTTCAAGATCGCGGCGAATGGGCAGGCTACAGCTATGCTTGGAAGGAAGATCAAAGCGATGCCCTGCTGGTCGAAGCCGCGGGCCGTGACGCCCGCTATCGCCAAGTCAGCGCAGGCGTGATACGCGACTTGGATTGGCATTTTCCCAGCCGGGTCGAGTGCATGGTGTGCCACACCCGGGCGGCAGGCTTTGTGTTGGGCCTGAGTACCGCTCAGGCAAACCGTGCCGGCCAACTCGAACGCTGGGCCAAGCTCGGCTTGCTGCGGCTACCGAAAACGGACAAACCTTTGCCGCGGTTGACCGATTACACCGATGACGAAGCCCCCCTCGAAGGCCGCGCACGTTCCTATCTGCATGGCAATTGTGCGCATTGCCATGTCTGGGCCGGGGGCGGCAACTCCGCGATCAATTTACACGGCAGCACGCCATTGCAGCAGATGAAGCTCCTCGACATCGAGCCGATGCACGACAAGCTGGGCCTGAAGGAGGCGCGGTTGATTGCGCCCGGTGAGCCGGAGCGTTCGGTCCTGTATGCCCGGTTGATGCGGCGTGGCCGCGGCCAGATGCCGCCCTTGGCGACGCAGCACACCGATCCGCTGGGCACGAAGTTAATTCGCCAGTGGATCGAATCAATGAGCACAAGTAAACCATGAGGAACTCTGTTAGAATCGAACGCTTGCATAGCGTTCTTTAAGTAGCTCAATGATGTTTTGATCGATCGGGTTGGCACTGACAGAGAGTTCCTTCAACTGGCTCAGGTAGGGCGAATCTACGAGATAGCGAGCTCCCTTGTTCGTAATTCCGTTTGCGTCCAATCCCAAAAAAGTCAGCTGACTGAGATGCCGCGAGTAGGCTAGGGCGCGTGTACCCTCGTCGCCAATCGAATTTTGCCACAGATCCAGCGACAACAGTGAGGCAGACTGCGGCGAGTTTGCAAGAGCTAGCGCACCTTGGGCCGTAATGTTGTTTTTGCCGAGATACAACCATCGCAGCCTGGTTAAGTGATGGGATCGGGTCAGAGAGTCCACGCCTGTATCACCGATCGAATTGCAACACAACAGCAGGTAGACCAGTTGAGACATTTGCGGCGATTTCGCCAAGGAGTTAGCTGCATGATAACTCAATTGATTATTCCAGAGATCGAGATGAGAAAGTTTATTTAATTGTTTATTTTCTGATAAATGTCGAACAAGCTCGTCGCCATGGTGCGTTGTATCAATCCTCCAGATTTCTAGAGTCGAGAGATTTGCTAGATGGGGAGAATTACTCAACTTCTTTATTGAGTCAAACGGAATTCTGTCATACCTCAAGTGAAGTATCGTTAGCCACGGACAAACCGGAACCGGAGAGTCCGGCCAGGACAGAAAGTCCGAAACCGCTACTTGACACACCGGCCAACCATCACGAAACAGCTTGATCCTCTGCCAACGCTCTGCAACCGAGTCGGGTAAGTGAATCCAACGGCTTTCATGCTTTAAGGAGTTGCGTAGAGCCTCAGCTGCTTCGGATTCACCTTGTTCCTCTAGCCAGTCGCTTAGGACGAGTCGGTACGAGGTGTCTTCGGGATGGAGTTTGGCGGCTTCCAACAAGGCGAGCCCTTGGGGGTCTCGCATCCATGCAAGCGATGGAGTCATAGGGCACCGAATTCCTCGAGAAATTAATCAACAAAGGCAAACTCATTGCTGAGTAACAACACCTGAGCGAGTTGTTCCCAACTGCTTGGCCCCGATTCCCGCACAAAATCCAATGCCCACTGCTTTTCCTGAGCATCGGGGGCACGGCCAAAAGCCAACTGATACATCCGTGTGAGTCGGGCTTCCTCTGAGAGGTGAACGAGGTCAGCCCGGCTGGCCAACGCTTGTGCTTGCTGCTGGGCAAAGGGGCTATTCATCAAAAACAACGCTTGCTGGGGTACGGTGGTGATGTAACGCTGTGGCGTGCTGGCATCGGGCGAGGCCAAGTCAAAGGTGCGAAACACTCCGGGCAGATTTTGCCTCTCGATATAGGCATACACACTGCGACGCGGCGGGTACGGCGCAACGGTAATATCGACGGGCTTGCCCCCCATCGTTCGATCCAGGCGGTCACTGACGGCCAACAGGGCGTCGCGGAGCGGCTCAAATTCCAGGCGGCGACGTGGATACTTCCACCACAGGTGGTTTTCTGGATCAACGCCCTCGCCGCTGCTCACATCGCTACGCTGGCGATAGGCGGCCGACGTAACCATCAGTCGATGAAGATGTTTAAGCGACCAGCCGGAGTCGATGAGTTGTCGGGCCAGCCAATCGAGTAATTCGGGATGGGTCGGCGCTTCGCCACGCACTCCGAAATCGCCCGGTGTGCGGACGATCCCATGCCCGAAATGGTGCATCCAAAGGCGGTTGACGATCACGCGGGCGGTAAGGGGGTTGTCCGGCGAAGCGATGGCCTGAGCCAACTCCAGCCGACCGGAGCCTTGGGTGAACGGCTTGCGCTGTGGGCTAAGCACTTCGAGGAATTGCCGGGGCACCGAGACGCCGCGATTACCAGGATTGCCTCGTAAAAAGACGAAAGCTTGCTGGGGTTGCGGCGCATCGACCAGCACCATGGCACGGGCTGGCGCACCCGGAGCGGTGGCTTTCCAGCGCTCGACTTGGCTGTGCAGTTCGCGATAGCGATTGCGTTGGGCGCGATCGAAGAACGGCTCCAGATTGTCCGGCAGATCCAGCGGTTCACCCTTGGCCTGGAAGGATTGCGGCGTCACGAGCTTCTGCACGGCCTGAGCAGGCTCCGGGGCTTGCAGGGCGGCTAACAGTTCTGGATGCTTTTTTGCTTTGCGGACGTTTTCGAGCCAACTCCGCCAGCGTTGCAGCATGGCCGGGTTAAGATCACCGCTGCGGCCCGTTTTGTTGCTGTTGGCGGCCGCCACAAGGTACTCGCCCGCGCGTTGGCGATAACGCTCGAGCAAAATCGGCCGCTGAGCATCCACGTAGGCTTTGACGGCTGCCTCCCGCTTGGCCAACTCGGCTTGGAAGGCAGCCGTCTCGGCTCGCAGGTTAGGATTTTCGAGCAGAGGCAGTTCACTCGGCTCGACCGAAGAAGCAAAAACCCCATAGAGCGAATAATAATCACGCGTGGGGATAGCATCATACTTGTGATCGTGACAGCGGGCACAGCTGACCGTCAGTCCCAGCAGTCCACGCGTCACCACATCGATGCGATCGTCGATGATGTCATGCACGTTGTTGAGAAAGCGTCGGCCCAAAGTCAGAAAGCCCATCGCCGCGAGGGCTCGCTTGTCCTCGCCCAGATCAAGCTTGTCCGCAGCTACTTGCTCGATCACAAATCGGTCATAGGGCCGATCTTCGTTGAAGGCCTGGATGACATAATCGCGGTAGGTGTAGGAGTATGGGTAGCGGCGTTCCTCCTGAAAAACGTAGCCTTTGGTGTCGGCGTAGCGGGCGACATCGAGCCAGTGTCGGGACCAGCGTTCGCCGAAATGCGGGCTGGCCAAGAGACGCTCGACTTGGCGTTCGTAGGCATCGGGGCGGGGGTCGGCCTCGAAGGCGGCGATCTCCTCCGGCGTGGGCGGCAGTCCGATCAGGTCGAAACTCAACCGCCGCAGCAGGGTGCGACGGTCGGCCTCGGGGGCCAGGCTCAGCTTGTGTTCGCTCAGTCTGGCCAGAAGAAACGCATCAATGGGATGGGTTGCTTGGGGGGTCACAGGTGGGGTCGGCTTGCCAATCGGCTGAAAACTCCAGTGGCTTTTGCGGGCTTCGGCTACGGCCGACGGCGCAGGCCGGGACGTCTTTTCGTCGGGCCAGGGCGCACCGGCTCGGATCCAGGCTTCGACGGCGGCCACTTGCTGCGGCGTGAGGCGATCAGCCTCTTTTTGGGGCATCTTGAGGTCGCCTTCCCAGCGGATGACACGCACGAGCAGGCTTTTAGCCGGGTCGCCCGCAACCAGAGCCGGACCGGAGTCACCGCCCTTGAGCAATGCGGCACGCGAATCTAGCCGTAGTCCGCCACGCTGTTTGTTCGGACCGTGGCACGCCAGGCACTTCTCGACCAGCACCGGGCGAACGTTTTTTTCAAAGTGTTCCAGATCGGCCGGCACAGCAGCGATCAACAGCAGAACGAGCATAGAACGACCTCAAGAGAGCAACTGCCCCAACGGGGGTGGGTTCCCTTTAGTTTATGCGAAACGAAACGAAAGTCACAGAGATAATCACCGGGAAGCTCGCCAAGAATAATTCGAGAATAATTCGTTGGGCCAATCGGCGTGGAGATAGCAATCCGGCCAACTAGGTGGGAAAAATCAGTAGCGACGACTGGATTTGAACCAGTGACCTTGGCCTTATGAAGACCCTGCTCTAACCGCTGAGCTACGTCGCCAACAACACTGAATTGTAATTCGCACCCTGGCGGCTGACAAGAGGGAGTCGAGGATTGGCCCGAAGCCGGCCTGCCTGGGCAACTTTAGGCAGGTCGGTCTTTTCCTGGACGATGCAAAACGCTACCATCGCACGCGCAGGGAGGGTGCGCGATGGCGATTCTCAAAGCCCAAGGCTTGGTCAAACTCTATCCGCGGGATAAGAAATGGTGGAAATTCTGGGACCAAAAGGCCGTCGTCGCCGGCGTCGATTTCGAGGTCGATACCGGCGAAGTGGTGGGGCTGCTCGGTCCGAACGGGGCCGGCAAAACCACTAGCTTTCGCATGATCACCGGCCAAGTCACCCCGAATGAAGGCTCTGTGCTGTTTAATGGCCATGATGTGACGACACTGCCGATGTTTCGCCGCGCGCGTCTGGGGATGGGTTACCTGCCACAGGATCATAGCGTCTTTAGGCAATTGACCATCGAGGAAAACATCCTCGCGGTGCTGGAGTTGATCCCCTCGCATCCCCGCTTCGGCCGTAGACCCACACCCAAAGAGCGGATGGAATTATGCGACCAGATGCTAGAGAAATTCGGGTTGACGGCCAAGCGGCATCGTCTCTCGGCGACCCTCTCGGGAGGAGAAAGGCGACGGCTGGAGATCGCGCGCTGTTTGGTGACCGACCCGAAGCTGATTTTGCTCGACGAACCGTTCGTGGGCATCGACCCGCCTACAGTCAACGACATTAAAAACATCATCCTCGATCTCAAAAAGCAAAATATCGGCATCCTCATTACGGATCACCAGGTACGCGAAGTGTTACAGGTGGCCGATCGCGGCTACATCATCTACGAAGGGAAAGTGATCGCCAAGGGAACGCCGGCCGAGTTGGCACGGGACAAGACGGCGGTGGAGTTGTATATCCAACACACCATCGATGGTTTGAAATTTACACAACAACATGCGACGAATGCACCATCGACTGCCACGACGCCCAGCACCACGAGAGCCAGTACGGCCCCAGGACTGTCGGCGACTTATCCCTCGTTGAGTGAGATCGTGTTGCAAGCTCGGTTGCGGGCACTCCTGGATCGCCTGCGTAGCAACGAGTTTCAGCAAGCCGCCGCTGAATTGTTGCAGCATGGCCGCGTGGCGATCGGGCCACTCGTCGAGGCGTTGGCCTGGCATGATGGGGAGATGCGGCGTCGGGCCTTTGAGGTACTCAAGCGGTTGTGGCCGGGCGTGCCGTTCGATCCCCAAGCCAGCGAGCGTGAACGCCACGAACAACTCACTGCCCTGCGCCTGGCGATACAACGGCGAGGGGCGGCCTAACGGTTTAACAAGGTGATGCCCAACTCCTGTGCTTGGCGTTGGAGGGTTGTCTGGAGCCTTTGCACGAGAAGCAACGGGGTCAGCGTGGCGAGATAATCGGCCGTGGCATCCGCTTCGGCCAGTTCAAACCAAGTGAATTTCACTAAGGTCTGCACGCATTCATCAAGAAACGATTCATCGATGCGTAAGCGAGCGGCCTCGGCCTGCCAGTGTGCCCAGGCCATGCCATTGATGCCCAGACGAATCAGCTCGCGCAAAAAGGCCGGTTCGCCTTCCTCTAGCGCGATCTGCAGCAACCAAACGCGGTAGCGACTCTCGATCTGCTCACGCAAGCGTTGGCCGATCCGCCCCAGCCGCCTTAACACCTGCCCTGCCTGAAGGTCGGCAGCTTCCAACAGCCGCAGCAACCAGTTGGCCACCAGGCCGAAGGCCATCATGTCGGTCAGGGCAAGAAAGTCGTGGGCCTGATCGGGTTTGGGCAGGGGCACCCCCAGTTCGGCAAAGGCTGGGGCCAACGAGGCGTACAACTCCTCCTCGCTCATAGGCCAATCATTTGCCCCCGACAAAGCGTAACGCCGCCGAGCCGGGCGTGTCGTCGATTTCCAGGCGGAGCGGCGTTTTGCGGGCCGCTCGATCAATCAACACGTGCACCACATGCACGCCTGGCTTCAGCGTGACGTCTATCGCTCGTGCCGGCTTGAGTGGTTCGCCATCCAGCCAAAGGGTCAGGCCCGTCTCGTCGGCCAGCTTCAGCACGGCCTTGACCTCGGCGGTGCTTTCTAGCTCGGCTCGCAGCAGAGAGAGGGTCGCACCCTCTTTGCCGAAGGTTTTGAAGGTCGGCAAGCCTTCCAGGGGTAGGTAGCCGGCAACCGTGGAGTAGGTCGGCTCCCAGGTCAAAGAGGGATCGTCGAGCAGGCCAACGACGCCTTGACGACCCAAGAGGTGGAAGACTTCCTTGGTGGGAAGCAGCACCTGCCAGCGTCGGGCGGGACGATCGCGTCCGACGGAGAAGCGTTCGCTTTTCCCCAGCGCCGAGAGAAACGCGACGAGATCGACCAGTTCGTTGCGGGTGAGTGAATCCGTCAGCCCCTCGGGCATGAGCGAGACTTTACTGGGCATGATATTCTCGACCCGGCGCAGTGGGATCACCACTTCTTTGTCCTGATCCGTGCGTAGGGTGATCGCTTCTTTGGTTTCTCGTATCTTGATGCCGGTGAACTGCTCGCCACGCTTGGTGGTCACGAGTACCGAGTGATACCCCTCCTTGATGGCTTTGCTGGGCAGGAGCAACGACTCGACCAGATAGTCGATCGGGGCGCTGGCACCGATGCTGGACATATCGGGGCCGACCGCCCCGCCCGCGCCGCCGATGGCGTGACACTTTTGACATTGCAATTCGGCTCGGCGGTAGATCGCCTCGCCGCGTACCGCATCGCCCCGTGAACGTACCTCGGCGGTCAAGGCATCCATTTCTTTGGCATCGGGCTTGCGGGTGCCCTGGGTGAGGCCACCGGCCTGGGTCAGGGCGTCCCTGAGGCCCTGGTCGGGCCGACCACTGCTGCGGAGGGTCCGCACGCCGACTCGGGCAATATCGGCAGGGAGCTTCTGGCCAGCCAGCGCCTGGGCCAGCAGAGCCGCGCCGCCTTTGCGAGTGGTGAACACCTCGAAGAGATCTTGCACCGTCTCAGGCTGCTCCGCGCTGAGTACCGTGACCGCCCGTTGGGCAGCCTGAGACAGATCGAGCGTCGCCAAGGCGAGAAAAGCAGCGCGACGGATGCCGGCCTCCTGTTTGGCATCAAGCAACCCAGCCAGGGTCTTGACGCTTTCCGAGCCACCCAGATCGGCTAGGGCCGTGATGGCCGCCAAGCGTAGCGGTTCGCTGCTGCCCTTGAGAGCGGTGGTCTGAAGCAGGGCGCGGTGTTCTTCGGCCTTCCACAATCCGGCTAGGCGCAGCGCGAGCGTCTGCAAGGCCTCGTCTTCTTTCAGCAGCGAGGCCAGCGCCTTGCGGTCAGCCGGTGCGACACTGCGTTCCTGGGCCGTCGCTACTAGCACGGCGAGCAGATCGCGGCGGGTGCGTGCTGGCGTCTTGGGGTCGGCCGCTTGAGCCAAGACGAGGTCGAGTTCGCCCGGACCGCCGACGCGTGCCAGCACCGTCCACAGACTAGCCTCGCTTTGGGGCGTGGCCTTGCCGCTACGCAGTAAGCTCACCACCGGCTGGATGACTTTGTTCGAGCCGATCGCCTCCAGGGCAAAAGCCAGCCCGCGACTGTCGGCCTTGAAGGATCCGGCTTGCAGAGCCGGCAGCCAGAGCGGCTCCAGTTCGCGCAGGGTCAGCCAGAGCGAATAATCAAGGTAGGTGTCGAGGGGCCGTTCCAGAACGCGTAGGGCCAGTTCGGCGGCACGCGGACTTTCGACGCGGCGCAAGGCACAGACCGCCTCGAGACGCACCTGGGGATGATCGTCGGCCAGACGCGGCTCCAGCAGAGCTAGCACGTTGGGCAGGCGGTCGGCCCAGTCGGCAACAACGCGTACGGCAGCGGCCCGAACGCGATAATCCGTTGCCGCCAGCAGCTTGCCCAGAAGCATCGGCTCGACTTCGCGGAGCGTCTGATAGCACCACAACAGTTCCAGCCGCAGCGGCTCGTCCTTGTCATCGGTCTTGGCGACGAATTGTTTGAGAGATGCCAAGGCTTCCTTGCGGTCACGGCTGGCGAGTTCGCGTCGTGCAAAGTGCCGGGTGTAACCCTCCGGCAGGCGTAAATATTCTAGCAACTGCGGTAGCGTCGCCGTGGTGAGTTGCGGCTTAGGCACCAGATCACGGCCCTTGGCCGTGACGCGCCAGATGCGGCCTCGGGTGGTATCGCGGCGCGGGTCGCGGAAATCAACCTCGCCGTGCTGGATGATGGGGTTGTACCAGTCGGCGATGTAGATCGCGCCATCGGGTCCCATTTTGACATCGACGGGACGAAAGGCCGGATGCGACGATTTGATGACATCGGGCATGAGACGAGCGGTGTAGCCCGCGCCATTGGGCGCGAGCTTGTAGCGCACCACGCGGTTGGCCCGGAAGTCACAGGTGATCAAGTCTCCTTGCCAATCGTCTGGCAAGTGTCGGCCACTGACGATCTCACAGCCACAGTATTTGGGGCTGCCGGGGTTGACGCCCGAGAGGGTGCGGCTGACGCCCGAGGCCCAGAAGTACGCGCCGCCAGGGATTTGCGGGTTAACGCCCTGGTTGCCGGCCCCGTCGGTGGCAAAGGACTGCCCCCAGCGGTCGAAGTGGTGGCCCCAGCTGTTGACCATGCCGCGGGTGAAGACCTCCAGTTCGAGCGTCTCGGGGCGGAATTTCCAGATGCCCCCCCCATTGAGCCGACGCGGTCCGTGCGGCGTCTCGATGCTAGAGTGGATGTACACGCTTTGATTCATGTACAAGTTGCCGTCGTGGCCCCAACGCAGCGTGTGCAGCATGTGGTGCGTGTCCTCCGTGCCAAAGCCGCTGAGAATCACTTTCTTGCGGTCGGCTTTGCCGCCGGGCTTGCTGGCGCTGAGGTGGATCAACTCCGTGCTGTTGGCCACATACACCCCGCCGTCGCCCGGCTCTAGCCCGCTGGGGATGAGCAGGCCATCGGCAAAGATGGTGACCTTGTCCGCCTTGCCGGTGCCTTTGCTGTCTTCGAGGATCAAGACTTTGTCGTTGGCCTTTTGCCCGGGCTTGATCTGCGGGTAGGTTTCGCTGCAGACGATCCAGAGCCGGCCGGCCGAGTCGAAGTTGATCTGCAACGGCTTGGCCAAGAGCGGGTCGGCAGCAAAGAGCGTGACCTCGAAGCCGTCGGCCACCTTGAACGATTTGCGTTGGACCTCGGGGTCGGGGTCGGGCACGCGGGCGTCACGCTGGGCATACACGATGGGGGCATGGACCAGCGGTACAGCCAGGAGAGAAAGAATCACGGCATATCGCATGAGCGGAGAGTTCCTGTTCATCATAAAAAGGTGAAGAGTGCTTGCGGGCGAACGCATTTTCGATTCGTCATTGCCCTACTTCGACCACGCGGCACGAATCGCTTTTTCCTTAGCCTCGACCAGCGGATCAAACTGCGGAATCTCGATGCCATTTTTGCCCTGCTCGTGCTTGCGGAAGCCGAACAGATACGTCTCGTTTTGTGGCCGCCAACGGTGGAAGTACAACTGGTTCTTCTCACGGATGAGTTGCCGGGCCTTCTCGTTGTCGTCGGCTTTCTCGGGCAGACCCAGGGCTTTCATGAGCAGGGGGGCAGTCGCCTTGTAGCCCGCCTCGTTGAGGTGGACGCCGTTGTCACTCCAGCCTTGCTTGCCGATGTCGCCAAAGAGCGTGAACAGATCCACATAAGTGAGCTTGCGTGCCTTGGCTACCTCGGCGATGGCATCGGCATACAGGCGAAGGTTCTTGTTGGCTTGGTCCGGGGCGGGCAGGGGCGGCGGCATGGTGCCTTGGGCGAGCGGTCCCAGCAAAATTACACGTGCCTTGGCCGGAGTCAGATCGTCGAGCAATTTGTTGAGTTGCGCCTTGAACGCCGGCAGCCCCTTTGGCCCCTCGAATGCCTCATTTCGGCCATAGGCCACGAAGATTATCGTCGGCTTGACAGACAGCGTGTGCTCGACCAGATGCTTGTAGGCGACGGCAACATCAGGCGAGCCAGTGCGGGTGTAGGCGTAGCCAACGCGGCCGTGGCCGAAGACGGTATCGCCATCCCAGCCGAGGTTGCGAACGACGACGTCCTTGCCGGGAAAGCGAGCCAACAGAGCAGTCTCCCACCAGCCGTAGTGCTGCTCGCGTTCGATGAGGGTGTTGCCCAAAAAGACGACACGATCGCCGTCCTTCAGCAACAGCGGTTCGACGGCGACGGCGGCCAGGATCAAACAGGCGTACATGGAGAGGCTCCCGAGGATGCGGCAGGGGCGGAGGGTGTTTGATGATATTGTAGAAGACCGTGGGGCATGGAGAAAGGGAGGGCAAAGGGGGCCGCCGCAGATATTATTTTTTTTTATTGACCACTTCGGATCTCTCGTGTAGCCTGAGACCCATCGCTCAGACTCTTCTCTCAAGGAGGTTCCCATGCGTCCTATGCGTGACGCCGTTGCCTTGTCGTTCTGGCCCAGATGGCCCCGTCCATCACCCTGACCATCACCCCCAATCCGCAAAAGATGCCCGGAAAACTGCTGGGCGAAGGCACCTGGGATTTGGCGGGCCAGGGCACCCTGATGAACATCACTTTCGAGACGGAACTCAAAGGTACCGGGCAGGTCATCTCGAAGCCCGCAACGATTAATGGTAAGCTCTGGGAAGCCACCCTGATCGTCGCCCCCGGCACCTACAATCCCTCACGGGCCGTTATGCGTTGGGTTGATGCAGCAAAAAAATCTCAAACGTTGGTGGTTCCAAACAACAATGACCAGGTTGTCAAGTAATTCGACCTGCATGGAGGCCCTCACATGAGAAAGAATACCGGGCGCGTCGCTCTTACGCTAGTCGAACTGCTGGTCGTGATCGCCCTCCTCGCCGTCCTCATCGGTTTGTTGTTGCCGGCGATTCAGAAGGTGCGTGAGGCCGCCGCCCGTGCGCAGAGCATGAGCAACCTGAAACAATGCGCCCTGGCGTTGCATCACTTTCACGAGGCTCAGGGTCGGCTCCCATCTATGCATGGAGCTCAGAATCCGAGCACTATGCCACTGATGTTTGAACTTCTCCCGTTTGTGGAGGAGGAGAACTACTACCGCCGCCAGATAACCATGAATCTTTTCAGTAGCCGGCACACGGTTAAGGTGTTCCTTAGTCCTGTTGATCCAACACTTCAGAACGGTCGTTATGGAGACGGCCGTTCGAGTTACGCGGTCAACGCCTACGCGGTTCTCAGGGCCAAGCGATTGGACACCTCCTTTCCGGACGGCCTCTCCAATACGATCGCCTTCGCCGAGCATTATGCCCAGGAATGCCAGGGCCAGTCGTTTAATTGGTTAGAGGCCCGTGTGGGGTTCTACCCCGGTACGCCCCCCGATCCGGATCAATGGTCGCGCCGGCCCAGTTTCGCGGAGCCAATCGCTCTCCAGGGGCTTCCCGGCGAGGTGCTTCCGCCGGACGTCCACCCTGTTCAGGATGCCGTGGGGAACACAGACGCTTCCGTTCCGGGCAAGACCTTCCAGGTTCGGCCTCGGATTGCCGAGTGCGATCCGTCGCTGCCCCAGACGGGCTTCGCCAACGGCATGCCTGTCGCCCTGTTCGATGGCAGCGTGCGTTTCTTGTCGCCGGGCATTCGCTCCACAACGTTCTGGTCGCTGGTCACACCCGCTGGCGGCGAGGTGCTCGGCAGCGATTGGTGAAAGGTTCCCCTCGCCGGCTCAGCCTGCGGGCCGGTCGGCGAGGACGTCCACCTCGCGTGTTGCCAGGTCGTCGATGAACGCTTGCTTGCCCTGCGTGAGCAAAATCTCACTCTCGCGGGCCGTGATCGGAATCAGATACAACAGTTTGATCGGTCCTGTGGGGTCGGCCAGGGTGCTGCGGTCGGGGTCGGCCGGGTCGGGGTGCAGCAGCAGATGCGGACAGTTGGGGAAATGCGGCAACGGTCCCGGATCGGCCAGCACTTGCCACCAGTCCAGCGCCAGGCCATGCTGAAACGGATAGGTGCAAAAATCGGCGATCCGCTGGGCCACGGCGTGCCGTTCGTCCTCGTTCAAGTACCCGCGAATGCCCCAGTGGATCTCGGCAAAGTAGCGTGTGCCGGGCAGCATCCGCTCCGACATGCCGATCGATTGAAACGTCGTCACATCGCAGTTGTCATCGGCCGGCCACACCATCACGTGCGTGGGTCGCAGATACGGGGCGGGGTTGGAAATCTCCGTCGGATCGAACACCCACAGGTCTTCCGGCTCGCCGAACTGCTCCACAAAGTACGCGTGCAGCCGACGCATCTTGTCCGTGGGCGGGGTGAGCGGTGGCTTGTTGGCATCAGGATGCGTAGACACCTTGGCTCTCTCTGGGGCTGTGGATGTTAGGAAATCGTCGTACTGGAAATCGCGACGATGCTGCCCAGCGGCGGCACACGGGGCTTGTTTCACAAGGTCAGCTAGCGGCGAACGGTCTCGCCGAGCCTTCTCTTCTCTGCCGTTGAAATACATAGGAGATTTGCCAGGATAACACCAGAGCCGAGTTGGCCTCCATCCCAACCGCGAGGAGAACCGCATGTACAGTCCGCTTCAGCTGCCCGCCTGGGAGAAACTGCAAGCGCATCGAGCCACGCTCCAAAACGTTCACCTGCGCGACCTGTTCGCCGCCGATCCTGCGCGTTTCGCCACCTTCTCCCGCAGTCTGGGCGACCTGTTGGTCGATTTCTCCAAGCACCGAATGACGGCCGAGACCTTCGCCCTGCTGCTGGAACTAGCCCGTCAAGCCGACGTACCCGGCATGGCGCGACGCATGTTTGCCGGCGAAAAGATCAACACCACCGAAAACCGCGCCGTGCTGCATGTCGCTCTGCGCAATCGAGCCAATCGACCGATTGTGGTCGATGGCAAGGATGTGATGCCCGAGATCAACGCGGTGCTAGCCCAGATGCGCCGCTTCAGCGAGCGAGTGCGGGGCGGGGAGTGGCGCGGCTACACGGGCGAAACCATTAGCGACATCGTCAACATCGGTATCGGCGGTAGCGACCTGGGGCCGGTCATGGTCACCGAGGCCCTCAAGCCCTACAGCCGCCGCGACCTGCGTTTGCACTTCGTCAGTAATGTCGATGGCACGCACTTGGCCGAGACCTTGCGCGTCTGTGCGCCCCAGCGGACGTTGTTTCTCATCGCCAGCAAGACCTTTACCACCCAGGAGACGATGACCAACGCGCAGTCGGCCCGCGCCTGGTTTTTGTCGCACGCCGGCGACGCTGGCCACATCGCCAAGCATTTCGTCGCCCTGTCGACCAATGACGCCGAAGTCCGCAAATTTGGCATCGACCCGGAGAATATGTTTGGCTTTTGGGACTGGGTGGGCGGCCGCTATTCGCTGTGGAGCGCGATCGGGCTGAGTATCGCTCTGAGCATCGGCATGGACAACTTTGACGAGTTGCTCACCGGCGCGTATGAAATGGATGAACATTTCCTCAATGCGACGTCCGAGAACAATATCCCCCTCATTCTCGGCTTGCTCGGCGTGTGGTACAACAACTTCTGGGACGCTCAGAGCCATGCCATCTTGCCCTACGACCAATATCTGCACCGCTTCGCCGCCTACTTCCAACAGGGCGACATGGAGAGCAACGGCAAAAGCGTCACCCGCGAGGGGCTGCCCTGCACCTGGAGTACCGGCCCCATCCTCTGGGGCGAGCCAGGCACCAACGGCCAACATGCCTTTTTTCAACTACTGCATCAGGGCACCAAACTGATCCCGTGCGACTTTTTGGCCCCAATCGAATCGCACAATCCGCTCGGTGAGCATCACGCGATTCTCCTGAGCAACTTCTTTGCCCAGACCGAAGCGCTGATGCGGGGCAAAACGGCCGACGAAGTCCGAGCCGAGCTAGCAGCCAACGGCATCGGCGGGGCCGCTGCCGAGGCCCTGGTGCCGCACAAGACGTTTGAAGGGAATCGGCCGACGACTACGATCTTGTTTCAGAAGTTGACGCCGCGGACGCTAGGCAAGCTGATCGCGATGTATGAACATAAGATTTTCACGCAGGGGGTGATCTGGGGCGTCAACAGCTTCGATCAATGGGGCGTGGAGCTAGGCAAGCAGCTGGCCAAGGCCATCTTGCCAGAACTCAGCCAGCCCGGTGAGGTCACCCGCCACGATTCCTCGACCAATGGTTTGATCAACTACTACAAAGCCCGACGCTCTTTGCCATGAACCCGACAAACACCCCTGCATTGGTATTGCGCCCCGAAGACAACGTCGCCATTGCCACGCGAGGACTGGCAGCCGGTCAAACGCTTCACTTCGGATCGCGCAGCGTGACCTTGAGCCAGGGCATTGCCTTGGGCCACAAGATCGCCCTGGAGAAAATCCCCCAAGGCGATCCCATTCGCAAATATGGCCAGATCATCGGCTTTGCCAGCTGCGACATCGCACCGGGAAGCTGGGTTCACACGCACAACGTCTCGGCCGAGGCGTTCTCCCGGGACTACGCTTTTTGTAGCGAGGTGCCGCCGCCTCCGGAGCCGGTCCCGCCCCGCACCTGGAGGGGCTACGACCGCGGCGATGGGCGTTATGGCACGCGGAATTATGTGGCGATCCTCAGCACGGTGAACTGCTCGGTCTCGACCAATAAATACATCGCGGAGCGTTTCAAGTCTTCCGAACTTCTCCGGGCCTACCCGAACATCGACGGCGTGTTGCCGATCACGCACAAATCCGGCTGCGCCATGCAATATGATGGCCCCGACCACCGTCAACTCGATCGGACCCTGGCCGGCTTTGCCCGACATGCCAACGTAGCGGCTTATGTGATCGTTGGGCTAGGCTGCGAGACCGGCTCGGCGATGCACCTCATCGAGGGCGAACGGCTGCATCAGCTGGGCGGCTCCCAGCGTCCGCCGCTTGTTCTCAACATTCAGGAGTGCGGCGGCATTGCCAAAACCGTCGAAGCGGGCGTCCGGGCGGTGGCGGAGCTGTTGCCCCGTGCCAACGACGTGCGTCGCGTGCCGTTGACAGCCGACAAGCTCATCTTGGGGACGCAATGCGGCGGCAGTGACGGCAACAGTGGTGTAACCGCCAACCCGGCGTTGGGGGTGTGCAGCGACCTACTGATCGCCCAGGGCGGCACCAGCATCTTGGCCGAAACACCGGAAATCTACGGAGCCGAGCATCTGCTGACACGCCGGGCCATCCGTCCCGAAGTCGGCCAGAAATTGCTCGAACGCATTCAGTGGTGGGAATGGTACACGAGTATCTTTGGGGCACAAATCAACAACAACCCCTCCCCCGGGAATAAACAAGGCGGGCTGACCACGATCTATGAAAAATCCTTAGGGGCTATCGCCAAGGCTGGCAGCACGGCCCTGATGGATGTTGTCCACTATGCCGAGCCGGTTCGCACCCGTGGCTTTGTCATCATGGATACGCCCGGCTATGATCCCGTTTCCATGACCGGGTTGGTGGCCGGCGGAGCCAACATCCTGGCCTTCACCACCGGCCGTGGTTCGGTGTTTGGCTGCAAACCCGTGCCTTCGATCAAGATCGCTACCAATACCCCTTTGTACGAGCGGATGCCCGACGATATGGACCTCGACGCCGGCGTGATCCTCACCGGTACCCCCGTTGCCGAAGTCGGCCGAATCCTCTTTGAGTTGATGCTCGAAGTGGCTAGCGGCCGCAAAACCAAGAGTGAGCTAGCCGGGGTAGGGGAGGAAGAGTTCGCGCCGTGGAACATCGGGCCGACGTTGTGAGAGAAAAAAAGGGCAAAAGGATGTTTTAGACGTGTTTGGGGCAAGAGGGCACGTCAAAAATCGAAAAAAATGGAAAATTGCTCTTTTCTTTTTCAGAAACAGCGTGTAAATTATCATTCACTGGGTGTGTACCCAGAGGTGATGCGACGGTCGAAGTCTGCCGCCTAGAGTCGAGTTTCTCCTTGCTCTGAGCTTTCATCTTGTCTCAGCTTCCGAGAACCCGAGTTGGTGCAGGTCAGCCATTTGTTCACCACTCCTCCAGAGGGGAGGGTGCGTGGACCGTTTGCTCGCGCAGGTGTGTGGAAGGCCCCAGCGCCCTCAGGGCGCGGGCTATGTTTCTGTTGGTGGTTCGGGCGTTCTAGCCCGAGAGGATGACGATGAGCAAGAATATCTATGTGGGGAACCTGCCGTTCTCGACGACGTCCGAGGACCTCCGGACGGCGTTTTCGCAGTTTGGCACGGTCACCCGGGCTCAAGTGACTATGGACCGGGAAACGGGCCGGTCGCGCGGCTTTGGGTTCGTTGAAATGGCCGATGGCGGCGACGAAGCGATCGCAGCAATGAATGGTGCAGCTTTCCAGGGTCGAACCTTAACCGTCAATGAAGCTCGTCCCCGCGAAGACCGCGGGCCACGCGGTGGTGGCGGTGGCGGCTACGGTGGGGGCGGCAGCCGGGGCGGCTACGGTGGTGGCGGTGGCCGGGGCGGCTACGGTGGTGGCCGCGGTGGCTATGGCGGTGGTGACCGCGGTGGCGACCGCTACGGTGGTGGCGGCGACCGCTACTAATCCTCCCAACAGAACTTTCCCTACGACGCCTCAGCGAATTCCTGGGGCGTCGTCCCGTTTCTCCTCCCTCCTGCCACTTCTCGCTTCATGCCCTTTCCACTTGGCTCTCGTGGGGCCTTGGTCAGACCCGAGCAACTCCTGCCAGCTGCTCCGCTTCGCTGACCATCTCGCCGAGCAGTTTTAAGCCCAGCCCCCAAAAGGCCGGGTCCGAGACATCCACCCCCAGCGTGCCGACTAACTCCTGAGGCGATCGGGAACCACCCGCCGCCAACATCTCCAAGTATCTGGGCACAAAGGCTTCACCTTCTTGCTCATATTTCTTGAACAAAGCCAGAACTAACAATTCGCCAAACGCATAGGCATAACAGTAAAACGGCACATGAACGAAGTGCCCAATATAAGACCACCAGTAAGCGTAACCCGGTGTGAGACGGACCACCTCGCCATGCATGGGTTGATTGGCTTGCATCCACAGTTGATTGATGCGCTCGGGGGACAGCTCCCCTTCCTCGTGCCGGGCCTGGTGCAAACGCTGCTCAAAGCGAGTGAGCGTCACCTGGCGAAACACCGTGGCGAAGGCGTCTTCAATCTTGCTGCACAACATCGCCAGACGAGTCTTCGGCTCGGGGTACAACTCTTTGAGCCGCTTAAACGTCAGCATCTCGCCGAAGACGCTGGCCGTCTCCGCGGTGGTCAAAGGGGTGTCACATTGTAAATAGCCGACCCCACGCGAGAGGTATTGATGGAGGCCATGCCCTAATTCGTGAGCCAGGGTCATCACATCGCGCAGTTTATCGGTGTAACTCATCAAGATATACGGGTGAACGCTGGGCACCGCGCTAGAGGAAAAGGCCCCGCCCCGCTTGCCCAGGCGTAACTCCGCATCGATCCAACGGCGGCTGAAAAACTCCCGCACGATCTTGCCCGCCTCGGGGCTAAACGCCTCGTAACTCTCTTGCACGATGCGTTGGGCAGTCGGCCAATCCACCGTGGGCATTTCCGCCGAAATTGGCGCGTAGCGATCGTAATCTTCGAGCTGGTCCACTTGGAGTAGCCGAGCCTTGAGCCGATAATAGCGATGCACCAGTTCGACGTGCTGCTCGGTAGAGTTCATCAGAGCCTCGACGACAGCCGGTTCGATCTCATTGGCCAAGTGCCGAGGCATCATCACGTCCACATGCTTGCGCAGGGTGCAATCACTACGATGATCTTGTACCAATGTGTTGAAGATATAAGTCAGCAATTTGATATTGGCCTGCAAGCCGGCTGTCAACGCCTCGGCACTGCGCCGACGAACTGTGCGGTCGGCCTGGTATAAACCGGCGAGCACCTGCTGCAGCGAGAGAGGTTGGGCCTCGCCCTCGACCTGGAAACGCATCGAGGCGGTAATCTCGTCGAACAAACGCATGAAAGCTGCTTTTCCTGTGATCGTCTTTTCTTCGAGTATTTTCTCCTCCGGCTCGCTGAGGTAGTGGGGCTTCCACACTCGTTTTTGACTCAGATAATGCCGATAGCGGGCCAATCTGGCATCGGCCAGCAGGGCTGCTGCTTTTGCATCCTCCAACGCTACCCATTCCAGATCGAAAAAGATCAAATGCTTGTTGATGGCTGTTCGGCGTTCGCGCGTTTTGGCCAGTAATGCACCATGTCGCGGGTCCTCCGTTTGAGCGGCATGCACCAGTGAGGCATAAACCGCGGCGCGATCCATCTGTTCGTAGATGCTTTCCATCTCAGCGACAGCGGCGAGCAACGAGTCAGCCGACTCGCCTACCTTGCCGCGATACTGAGCCTCAAACGCTTGGGCGCGCTGCTGAGCCGCTTGGAGGTCGGCGTCGAGGCGTGGGTCGTCGATTCCCGCATACAGGTCGGTCAGATCCCAAGAAACATTGGCGGCACTGCTGGCAGCACTAGACATAAGGGCTATCTTTCCTATCGGAGGAGATAATCTCGGTGTGGGGCGAAATATGATTCTCCTCTGCAGTGTAGTGGTTATCGTGGTCGCTGTCTGCCTGGTGCTTTACGGTAGCGAGGTGCGGCTGACGCTGTTGGGAGCGGCGGTGATACTGGCAGCCTTGGCCAGGGAACCGCTAGTGGTTTTGCGAACCTTTCTCGACACCTTTGCCAATGAGCAATTTCTGGTGCCGATCGGCTGCTGTATGGGGTTTGCTTTTGTGTTGCGGCATTTGCACTGTGATCAGCACCTGGTCCAGCTATTGATGCGGCCCATGCAATCGATGCGGCCGGTGTTGTTGCCTGGCAGTGTGGTGGTGGGGGTGATGGTGAATATCCCGCTCATCAGTCAGGCCAGCACGGCGGTGGCGGTGGGTACGGTGTTGGTGCCGATCCTTCGGTCGGCTGGCTATGGTCCCACGACGATAGGGGCGACCTTGGCAATGGGTTGCAGCATGGGAGGCGAGTTGCTCAATCCGGGTGCTCCCGAGCTGCGAAGCATCCTTGCCGTGCGTGGTCCGCACGATCCGCTGGCCCAATCCTTCGACATTGTCCGCCGGGTACTGCCTTTGTTGTTGGTTCATGTGGCTGTGGCTTTGCCTTTGTTTTGGTGGTTGAACCGAGAGGACTATCCGGGAGAAGCGGAAAAGGAAAAGAGTGTGGATACCTTTCGTCTGAATATTTTCAAGGCCTTGGTGCCCCTTTTCCCCGTACTACTGCTGTTTCTGACGGCACTGCCGGCACCGTTTCGTGTGATAACGATTCCTCCCGAATGGCTATTAACCTCCCCATCCACGAAAGGAACATGGGATTCTCGCTTGGTTGGGGCGGCGATGGTGGTTGGAACGCTCGTAGCGGCGTTAACCGATCTCAGGCGTGCGGGCGAGGTGGCCAAGGTCTTCTTCGAGGGGGCGGGCTACGCCTTGACCCACATCACTTCACTCATCATCGCGGCCAAGTGTTTTGGGGAAGGAGTGGCCCGCGTGGGGTTGGGAACTTTTTTGGGCCAGGCCATCGAACGCATCCCCGGGTTGCTTTGGCCCTTGGCGGCGGTGTTGCCCCTGAGTTTTGCTTGGGTATGTGGTTCGGGGATGGCTTCGACGGAGAGTTTATACCGCTTTTACGATGAGCCAGCGCAGGCGCAGCAGGCCGACCCTTTGCAGGTCGGGGCCCTGGTAGCCCTTGCTGCCGCCACAGGGCGGACACTCTCGCCCGTTGCCGCCGTCGTGCTGATGGCCGCCATGCTCAGCGGCACGACGCCAATGGCCATCGTGCGACGGATCGCGTTGCCTCTGCTAGGAGGGCTAAGTGCTGCAACCCTCTTAGCTGCTTGGTGAGACCGAGCCATTCTGAAAAGAAGCAACCGGTCGCAAAAGAATGAAAGGAAATTTCCTTCTTCAATGCTCCGGTTGGGTGTCGTGTTGCGGCACAATCCGCGGCGGCAGAAGATAGTACAGCACCGGTAGCACAAACAACGTCAGCACCATCGCACTAAACAGGCCCCAAACGATCACCGTGGCCAACGGTCGCTGCACATCGGAACCTAGACCAGTGGCCAACGAGGCGGGCAACAGACCGAAAATGGCCACGATGGCCGTCATAAGGATAGGTCGCAAACGTTGCTGCGCGCCGAGAAGAACGGCCTCTCTGAGGTTCAAACCGGCCTCGCGCAAGACATTCATGCCGCGCACCATCAACACACCGTCCATGATGGCGATGCCAAACAGAGCGCAGAAGCCAACCCCGGTGGAGACGTTGATGTGCATCTCCCGGAGAAAGAGAGCAATCAAGGCACCAATACAGGCAAACGGGATACCGACAAGCACCAATAGCGCGGAGGTGATGGAACGAAACGTAACGACCAAGAGAGAGAAGATCAACACGGCGGTGATGGGGATGAGGTACAGAAAATGCAAGCGAGCACGGGCGAGGTTTTCAAACATGCCCAGCCAAGCGACACGATAGCCCGAGGGCAACTGAGGCTGAATCTGTTCTTCAAAGCGTTGTTGGGCTTCGCGGACAAAACCGCCTTGATCTCGTCCCACGATGTCGCAGCGTACCGTGATGCGGCGTCGGCTATTTTCGCGGGCGATGATGGTTTGCCCATCAACTAGCTCAATGTGGGCGACTTGGTTCAGTGGCACGGGCTGGCCCTCAGGCGTGTGAACGGGCAATCGCCCGACCGCTAATGGGGAATTGGCTGTGTAGCGGTCTACCTTGACGGCGATCTCAAAGCGGCGTTCGCCTTCGTAGAGAATCCCAACCGCTTGGCCACCTAAAGCAACATTGATCAGTTCATTCACATCTTCGATTTTCACGTTATGCCGGGCACAGAGCCTCCGATCGGGAGTAATGATCAACTGAGGCTGTGGTCCTTCTTGTTCGATGTTGACATCCTGGGCACCGGGGATAGTGCGGAGCAGATCGACGGTTTGACGGGCTAATGACAGCAGCACGTCCGAATCCATGCCGGAAAATTCGATCGCTAAATTCGCTGAGGTGCCGTTGGTGTCCTCGGTGACGCTGTCGATGATCGGCTGAGTAAAATTGAAGCGGGTGGTGGGAAACTCCTCCCGCAGCCGCTTGCCCAGGGCAGCCACCAATTGTTGTTTGCTGGCAAACTCCGTCCAGTACTCGCGTGGCTTGGGGCCGATCATGATCTCCAAACGGCTGGGCGGGAATGGATCGGTGCCCGAATCATTGCGGCCGGTCTGGACCGAGATAAACTGGATGTCGGCAAACTCCAAGGCCACTTCGCGGATGCGTCGGCCATACTCTGCGGATTGCCGCAGAGCTGTGCCCTCGGGGAAGTTGGCCCGCACCCAGATGACCCCCTCGTCCATGTAGGGCAGAAACTCGATGCCCAGGCGTGGCACGATCTTCACCATCACGGTGGCAACCACACAGACCACCCCTGCCACCACGAACCAGCGACACAGAAGCAAGCCGCGAAGCACCCAACCGTAAACCGGGCGCGATAGCGCCAAGAGAGGATTTTCCCACTCCGTGTAGCCCCGCCAAAAGAAAAGGCTCGCCAGCACCGGCACAACAAACAGCGCGAAAAGCAGCGAACCCAGCAGGGCGAACACCATGGTCAACGCCATCGGGCGAAAGAGCAACCCCTCAATACGGGTGAGCGAAAGAAGCGGCAAGTAGGCCACCATGATGATGAGAACAGAGAAAAACACCGGGCGTTCGATCTCGAGTGCGGCTTGAAGGACAACCTGGGCCACGGAACGCCGGTCGCCGCTGGCCTTGGCCTCGCCCAGGCGTCGAGCGATATGCTCGGCCATGATCACCGCGCCATCGACGATGATACCAAAGTCGATGGCCCCCACGGAAAGCAGCCCGATGGGGATACCAGTAAAAAACATGAGAATGAGAGCAAACAGCAACGAAAAAGGAATCGTCAGCGCGACCAACGCCGCCATCGCGGGACGACCAAGAAACAACAGCAACACCAAGACGACCAAAGTAATCCCCAGCAACACACTGTGCGTGACGGTATGCAGGGTCGCATCGACCAGATATTGCCGATCGTAGAACGGCAGCACCTGGACGCCTGGCGGCAGTTCGTTGGCATTGAGGGCAGCGACGACGGCGTTGACCTCGGCTAGCACCCGCGAGGGGTTTTCGCCCCGCCGCATCAGTACGATGCCTTCAACACTCTCGTCGCGATCATCTTTGCTAAAAATGCCGAACGGCGTGAGATGATCGAGATCGACACTAGCCACGTCGCGTAGATAAATGGGCGTGCCACCCACAGATTTGACATAGGTGTTTTCGATATCGCGGAGGGTTTGAATAGCACCGCTGCCGCGTATCACAAACGACATGCTGCCGCGAGGCAACACGCTGCCCCCAGCGGCGGAGTTGTTGGATTTGATCGCTTCGATGACATCCTTGAGAGTCAAACCGTAGCGGTCCAGGTCAGCGGGTCGAAAGACGATGGCGAACTGTTTCTCGAGACCGCCAAAGTTGGAGACCTCAGCCACGCCCGAGGCACGCAGGATACGTGGGATGACGACCCAGTCGTTGAGTTCGCGTAGTTCCATCAAGTTATAAGTGCCATCCGATACCAGCTCGTAGCGGTACACTTCACCGTAGGCGGTGGCAAGAGGCCCCAGCTCAGCCTCGGCCCCTTCGGGCAGTTGCACCGTGGCGAGGTTTTCCTGAACACGAGCGCGTGCCCAATAGCTTTCGGTGCCTTCCTCAAAAATGAGCTGGACAACGGACAGGCCGAAAATGGTCCGCGAGCGGATGGTTTCGACCTTCGGCACCGTCCGCATGGCATTCTCCACGGGGATGGTCACCTGCCGCTCGACTTCTTCGGGGGCACGGCCGGGATAAACTGTGATCACCTGAACCATCTGTGCGGAGATGTCGGGATAGGCATCAATGGCTTGTCTTTGAAAGGAATAAATGCCTATGCCACATACCACTATCACACTTAAAAACACCAGCCACCTTAGATGCATGGCGGCTTGGATCAGAGCGGCGATCATGGTCCCGGCTCCTAATGCTGCAACGAGCGAATGACCAACGGCTTGAAGAGAATGGCTCCTTTGCCGATGACTCGATCTCCCTCGCTGAGTCCTGAGAGAATCTCGATTTCATTGCGAAGCGGTTCGCCGACTTGCACCTCTGTCACCCGCCAGGCTTCGGGCCCGTCGCTGACCAACACATAGTCAACGCGGCCGATGTGCAAGATGGCATCGGCGGGAACCAACAGGCTTTCGCGTGCGTCGGTGCCCAGGCCAATCTCCGCAAACATACCGGGGCGTAATTTATCGTCAGGATCGTCAATCGTGAACAAGACTCGAAGCGAACGGCGTTCCGCCGACAACACCGGAGCGATACTTTTAACACGGCCGGGAAATAGTTCTTTGGGCAGACCAAAGAACCGAGCGACGCAGGCTTGCCCCACCCGCACCTGACTGATACGCCCCTCGGGTACATCGGCCATGATGATATCTACATCCGCTGAGACGGTTTGCAGCATCTCGACGCTTAGGCCGGCTTGTTGCAATCGCCGGGCCTGGGCCGCTTCTTCTCGCCGTGCGACACGCAAGGCCGTTTCGGCCTGATGGACCTCTTGACGACCGGCGATCTCGACCTGGATCAAGTTGGCCCGTTCGGCAGTCAGATCCCGGACGGTATCGGTGCCTGCCTCTACGAGCTTTTCGATCCGTTTGACCAGTTCGCGTTGGGCTTCGAGCCGAGTCTTGGCTAGTTGCCGGACTTGTTGCAGCTGTGTTTCATGAAAGGTGATGTCGGCTCGCGCTTTTTGCCAATCGTTGTAAGCCGCCAGATTGTCCGCCGAGTCGAATTGCCAAAATTCCTCACCCTTGCCGCCATTGATGGGCCGCAGGCTGGCGACGACCCGGCCGGTGACGGTCAAGATCGGTTCTTGATGAACTTTTTTGTGTACCTCGACCATCTGGACTTTTTTGTCGAAGGGGCTGCCGGGCGTCACCTGGATGCGTCCGAGACCCGTGATGCGCACTACCTCGGCCGGGGCAGGGACGCGTTCACTAGGCGGGATCGGAGGATGCAGGGGATAAATCAGCAGATAAGTAAGAAAAGCAGACGTGGCAACCAATGCCACGAGAAATTGCGTACCCGACCACAAAAGGCTCCCGAACGAAGTGGAGGCCGTTTCCTGCGGAGAAGTTTCAGAGGGGAGCGTCATGGGTTAACCTTTTTCCCGAGGATGGCGTTGAAGCGGACGATCGCCCGACCTAGATTCGCCCGACTTTCAATGAACAATTGATACGTCTCTCGATAATTTCGTTGTGCATCTAAGACATCGATAAGTGGACGACCACCGGCCTCATAGGCTTTATTCAAGCTATCACGCACCTCGGCGGCCAGTTTGAGTTGTTGTTCGGCCACGGCCTTGGCGTTGGCGCGAGCGGTACGCAGTTCCTGATCAGCCTGAGTGACTTCGGAACGCAGTTCGACCAAACGGGCCTGCAACTCGAATTGTTGCTGCAGAGCGACGGAGGCGGCCCGGAAGCGATTGCCCTGATTCCGATTGAACAGAGGCACGCTCATCTCCACGCCTACGCCCCAGGAACTGGCATCGGGAAAACCGATCGCCTTGCGTTGAAATTGCCGGGTGAAGCCGAGTTGCGGGGTGATTTCCGGCAAGCCCTGACGCCGTTCGGAAACGAGGGTGGCCTGAGCTTGAGCAAGACGTCGACGCTGGGCTTCGAGGTCGGGGCGGTTCTGCGTCGCCAGGGCAAACGCTTCCTCTAGCTCCGGTATCTCGGGAAGTTTGACCTCTTCTAGGCTGCCGAGCACATCAAACTGCGGATCGACATCGGTGCGGCCCATCAAGGCTCGCAGCCGGGCTTTGGCAGCGACCAGCACATTTTGGGCGTCGCGCACGCCTTGCTCGGCGCGAAGACGATCCAAACGAATCCGATTCAGCTCCACTTGCGGGCGACCGCCCCCCTCGACCGCTTTGCGGGTGATCTCTTCGACCCGTTTGAAATTATCCGCATTTTGTTGGGCCAACTCGAGCAGTGCTTTCGCTTCCAAGATGTCATAGTAGGCCTCCGAGGCCTCTAAAACCCGTTGCCGAACCAGGTCGGCATACTCAGCCTCGCTGACACTTACTCCCACGGCGGCGGCTTGCAGGGCGGCCGCTCGCTTGCCGAACAAAAACCAATCAATCGGATAGGAAACGCCGACATCCAACTGGGGCGGTCCGCCCTGAGCTTCCTCGGTAAAGGGCCGCGTCAAGGGCAATAACGACTGGACCACCGTGACTTTGGGGTTCGGCCGCAACGAGGCTTGCAGGGCCTCTCCCTGAGCCTGATTGATGGCTTCAAAGCCGGCACGGAGCCGAGGATCCGCCAGCAAAACGGTGTTGATGATTTGATCAAGAGTGGGAGCAGCCGCAGCGTTGTTCGTGTCAGAGGAGGGCTTCTTTTGGATTTCCGTATTGGCGGGCTGGGCCTCGGGCGATTGCTCTGGGGGTTTGGTTGGCTTGGGCGAGTGGTATACCACTTCGATAATCAAATCTGGAGCTGTGCCCGGTTCCTTCCCCTGAAGAGGAATTTTTTTTGTGTACTGATTCTCATATAAGTCGTCCTGATTGGCCCAGGGCCTCAGGACCTGCGGTGTCGTCTGCACGGGCTTCACATCCTCAAGGTGCTGAGAGTTGAGTAATTGCGAAGAAAAGCTACAACCCGAGAGCAATAAAGCAGCCAGAGGGATCAGACGTTTGACGGGCCTGTATCGTTCAATCATAGATACCTCCTTAACCTGATCTCCAGGCCGCTCACTGTTTACCCGATCGTTCGCTCTATGAGAGATGTATCGGTTGTTGGGGCATGAGGAGGCCATTTTTGTTAGCTGGGAAGCATCCGGTTGGCTGCTCAGGGGCCCAGGCCAAGCTATGCAAGCTGGCATGACTCTCACTGCCCGAAGATTTTTTGCTCTTGATCTGCCTTGAGGAGAAGCTATGGTTCTTCGTCGATGCGGTATCTGGTGTTCATCTCGGTACTGGGGGTCGGCTGTAGTGGCATCGGTGTACGGCCGGTTGCCCAGCCGGTGCGCTTGACCTTGGGCGACAGCACGCCGAGTGTCGGGCGAGTCTCGCCTCGAACCGAACAAGTTTTACGTCGTTATGACCTAGCGCATCTTCACCCCAAAGAACTGGATACTCTTTGTGAACGGCTGCTGGCCGAAGCCCAAAAAGAACCCCTGCCCGAACTATTAGCCGCCTTGGCGGAGGTAGCGTTTCTGTTGGCCGAGCGCGAGCGAACGGCAGAAAGTTACACGCGAGCGGCGGGATATGCCTATCATTATTTGTTTCGGACAACGCGCGAACCGGGGGAAGATTATGACCCACAATTTCGCGTGGTCTGTGAGTTGTACAACGCTTCGTTGGCCTGTTTATTGCTGTGCCGACGCGATGCCCAGGGCTTTCTTCCCTTGCACGATGACCGATTGGCCGTCCACTTTCACGGTTTTGACTATCGGCCGGATGAGTTTGGCCCGGTGCAACTCTGTTCGGCTTATCGGGTGGTGGGGTTAGCCAATCGGCATCGAAGCTACGGGTTGGGGGTGCCGTTGATTGGCACGCGTGATCCGGCCGCGGCCAGCCCGGAACATGGCTTCCATCCCGTGGGACTGAGTTTTGCAGCGACGGCGTTTTTGCATTTTGAGGGGGATCTGCAAGCGGTAAAGGATCCCCAAGCGCGACGCTTGGAGATCGTCAATCCCCTGACCACGACGCGGTTGCGTGTGCGACATCGCACGGTGCCGTTGGAAACGGACCTCACCACGCCGTTGGCCTATTGTTTGGGCCAAACCGATCTGGAACGCCTGGGGTTGCTGGCGTTTTTGCGGCCGGAGGCGCTAGGCAACAAAGTGGGCCTGCATGCCTTGCAGCCGTATCGACCGGGAAAAATCCCGCTGGTCTTTGTGCATGGATTGCTCAGCTCGCCGGCCACCTGGGCACCGATGTACAACGATCTGTTGGCCGACCCCGTGCTACGCGAGCGTTATCAATTTTGGGTTTATTTTTATCCCACGGGTAACCCGTATCTGGTAACGGCGGCTCAACTGCGTGGCGAACTTCAGAGCGTGCGGCAGCGGCTCGATCCCGAGGGGACCGATCCCGCCCTGAATGAGATGGTATTTGTTGGCCACTCGATGGGTGGATTGATTACCCGTTTGCTCACCACCGACAGCGGCGACGACTTTTGGCGGATCGTATCTGCGGACCCGTTGGATGCGCTACAGTTGTCGCCCGGTTCTCGCTCGGCGCTGCGCAATACCTTCTATTTCGAGCGTCAGCCGTTCATCACCCGTGCGGTGTTTATTGGCACACCGCATCGCGGGTCGCGGCTGAGTCCCTCGCCCTTGGGTCGATTGGCGACGCGTCTGGCGGGCGTGCCGCAACAACTGCTGGCGACCATGCAAGACTTGATCGACGACAACACCTCGATCCGTGAAGCGTTGCGACGGGACATTTTACCCACTAGTGTCGATCTGCTCGCGCCGGAAGCCCCGGCCTTGCAAGTGCTAGCGCACCGCCCGCGGCCCGCAGGCGTTCGTTATCATTCGATTATTGGCATCAGTAGCCGGGACACCTTGTTGATTGGGCGGTTGTTCGGAGGAGGCTATCGCCGGCCTAGCGATGGGGTAGTGCCGTTGAACAGTGCCCGACTGGAGGATGTCAACAGTGAATTGATCGTGCCCGCGGACCATTTCACCGTACATCAGCATCCTTTGACGATTTTAGAGGTCCGTCGCATCTTGCTGGAGCATTTGCGCGAAACTGAAGAACGGGTACGGCCGATCCGGCGCGTGCGTCAAGCCGAGGCCACGCCTTTGCAGATGCGTCAAGCCGGGGCCACACCTTTGCACACGAATCCATAAAGGAACATCAGCAGCAAAGACAACTTAGCAGATGCCTGAGCGGAGGGCAGGATCAGCGAACCACGACCGAGGTGCCGAATCGCCGGACCAATGCGCCCAATCCCACCGCCGTGAGTGGATTCTCCGAAACGTCCAGGAACTGCAGCCGACTTAGATAAGGCGAGCGAGCCAACAGCAAGGCCGCTCGGTCATCAAGACGGTTGCCCGCGAGATTCAACTCGCGCAGTTGTCCCATGGTGGGGGATTCCGCCAAGACGCGGATACTACGCGGGCCGAGATGATTGTAAGGCAAGTAAAGCGATTTCCAGTCGCGGGCACGATGGGTAATTAGGGCGATGAGCGCTTCATCCCCAAGCAGAGCGCGGCCTGCTCGCAGGCTGTGCAGTTTCTCGGCCCCCTCCGCGAAGGCAAACGCTTTGAAGCGACTGTCGCCCAAGTTGCAGCGGTCTAAGCCCAACTCCTCTAAGTGGGACATTCGACCCAGGGCTTGCATTCCTTCCTCGGTTGGTCTCGCATGCGAAACATCCAAACGCTTCAGGCCCATGATCGCTAGCCAACCCAGAGCAATATCTCCGAGGCGACGATTCCCGATCAGGCTGAGCGACTCAAGACCCGAGGCCAGGGGGGAAAGAGCCACGAGAGCCATCGACCCGTCGCTGAGGTCGTTGTAGCCCAGATGCAGATGGCGTACGGCGGGCAGACCGGCCTGGAGCAGATGGGCCAAATCCGCGTCACGCAAGGAGTTTTGCGACAGGTCCAAGGTCTCCAAGTTGGGCATCCGCAGGGGGCTAGTCACCCGCCCACCAATTCCCGCCAGCGGCAGGCGTAACACCCGAAGCTCACGCAGATGCGGGGACTCGGCGAGAATGGCCAGGCCGTTGTTGCCGACGCGTCCGTCCTGAACGACCAGTTCACGCAAGAGGCGCAGCCCAGGCATTTGGGAAACGTGAGCTATCGTGCCAGGCGTGGTGTTGGTCAACGTCAAGCGATCGGCCCAAGCAAACGCCTCGGAGTTCCACAACTCGCTAAACTGGGGCGTCTGAAAAACGTGCGCGGACAACGTCAACCGCAAGCGACCGCGATCAAACTGCCACGGCTGCGCCAAGTCCGCCAGGGGCCCCAGCCACTCCCAGTGCCATTGGGCCAAGAGAAGTGCTTCACGGCGGGCCAAATGAGCAGCACGGCGGGGGAATTCGGTCTGAGCGCATTGCAAGCGAATAAGTTCGGCTCGGGCAGAGTCTTCGGGTGTTTCTTGATCGTCCAGCCAATCGGCCAGGATGCGTCGTAGGGCCAAATCGTCAGGAGTGTTGCGGAGGTCTTCGAGGAAGACCCGCAACTCGGGGCGGGGGGCTCGCAGGTGGGCTGGAGCATACATAGTTATCGACTTTCTCCTGAGGCGATGCACTCACCCTGATTCATTCGTAGCACCTGACGTGCCCAGTCCGGCCAATATTCAGGCAAGGGGGCTGTGATCGTCAAAGGCTCGTACTTGATCGGATGCAAAATCGTCAAGCATAGAGCATGCAGAGCAATCGCTTGATCGCGAAATACCTCCGTCGTTGGACCAAAAAGGGTTCTCGCCCCGTACAGTTCATCTCCCGAGAGTGGCCAACCCCGCGTCGCGCATTGCAGGCGAATCTGGTGCATGCGGCCGGTCAGTGGCTCGAAGCGCAACAGGGCCAGGTGGTCGTCGTGGCCGAGCCGTTGGTAGCGAAGGGTGGCAAGTTTGGCCTCGGGGGTATCGGGAGCAACAACTTCCGAACGGGCCTGATCCTGAATTTTGCGTAGGTAATCGTGCCATTGTCCGCTGTGGGGCGGTAGCTGACCCGCATGTTCCACCAGGCCAACATAAACCTTCTGCACGATGCGGTCGCGGAATTGCTCGGCCAAGCGGGCGGCAGCCTTGCTGCTGCGGGCAAACAACACCACGCCACTTACGGGACGATCGAGCCGATGCGGAATGCCCAGGTAGACGTTGCCGGCCTTGTGGTACTTGTGCTTAAGATAGGCGCGAGCCTGAGACTCCAGCGTGGCGATGCCGCTGGGCACTCCCTGGGTGAGCAGACCGGCGGGTTTGCTCAAAGCCAGGCAATGGTTGTCTTCATAAAGCACCGTGAGGTTCATGGGAATCATCCGTGAGCAAAACAGCTCCCTCTTTAAATAAGCAAAACCTCCCCAGAGCAAGCAGGGGCTTACTCCTTGGAGAGCTAATCCTTCAAAGGGCGTTGGTGCGATCGAAAACCGGGCACCTGTATCGGAATTTTTTTTGCCGAAACCTCATGCAGAAACGAAATAGCCTGCAATAAAATTCCTTATCACTGCACCGGCTGATAACGCGCCCCTAGGTGGGCATATTGAGCCAATTTGGCCGCCAGTCGCTCGCCCAGCGATTGGGCCCAACTCAGGATACCGCCTTTGTAGGGCGGGAAGCCGATCCCCAAAATGAGGCCCATCTCAAGCTCGGCGGGACTGCTGACGATGCCCTCGGCCAGGACACGCGTCGCCTCGGCATACATGGGTAGGAAGAGACGGTCTTGAATCTCCTCCAGACTCATCTCCTTGTGTTTACCCAGCTTCGCCAGCATCTCCGCTAGCACGGGATCATCGGCTCCTTTGCCGCCTTTGCCGGCGTTAGCGTAGTTGTAGAAGCCGGCCCCGGACTTTTGACCAAGCCGACCCGCTTGCACCAGTTGGGCCAGTAGCGTCGTCTGCACGGCCCGCTCGGGATAAGCCCGTTGCAGCACGCTGCCGGCATATAGCGAGGTATCCAGGCCGACCAAGTCTTGCAGGGTGATCGGCCCCATCGGCATGCCGAAGGCGACGGCGGCCTGGTCGATGGCACGGGGAGAGACGCCTTCCTCCAGCAGCAGCAGCGCTTCGTTCATGTAGGGAAACAGCACGCGATTGACCAAAAACCCCGGACAATCACGCACCACGATCGGCGTCTTTCCGATCCGCCGCGCCAGGGCAACCAGGGTAGCAGTGGTCCGATCGTCGGTTTGCTTGCCACGAATCACCTCGACCAGTTGCATACGCTCCACCGGGTTGAAAAAGTGCATCCCCGCGAACCGCTCGGGGGCCTTTAATCCCTCGGCCATGCGGCTAATGCTGATCGTGGAAGTATTGCTGGCGAGGATGGCCCCGGGCGGGAGCAAAGGCTCGATCTGGGCGAAGAGTTGTTTTTTGGCCTGTTCGTTTTCGACGATCGCTTCGATGACGACATCGCGATCCGCCAGAGCTTGTATCGTCAACGAGCTACTTAGCAGGGCCAGGGAAGTGGCCGCCTCCTGAGGGGACATGCGGCCGATCTCGACGCGTCCGAGCAAGGATTTGCTGATGGATTGGATTCCTTTTTCGAGAGCGGCCGGGGCATTGTCGAGCATCACGGTGGGTACGCCACGGCGGACATGGGCAGCGGCAATGCCTGAGCCCATCAGGCCAGCCCCGATGATGCCGACTTGTTGCACCATGCGCGGTTCGACGCCCGGCGAAGCCCCAGTGACTTTGCTGAGTGCTTGCGTCATAAAAAAGACGTTGATCAGATTCCGCGAGATCGGGCTGCCGACCAGCGGCACAAACTCCTGCGTTTCCACCTCCAGTGCCTCGCTCAGTGGCAAGTTGACCCCTTTCTGGATGGCACGCAGGGCCGCCTCGGGAGCGGGATAAACCCCGCCACTCTTCTGTTTGACTTGGGCAGTGGCGACGGCAAAGGCAAAGCTGGCCTGTTCCTCGCTTAAGCCCACGGGCTGGGCACGGCGTAGTCGATCTTGCCGCCAGTTGCCTTGCTGGTGTGCCCACTGGGCCAAGGCCAAAGCCCGTGGCAACAATTGCGCCGCGGGCACGACATCCATCACCAAGCCCAGCTCCAAAGCCCGCTTGGCTTTGGCCGGCTCGCCTGAGCAGATCATCTCGGCCGCGAGCGACGGCCCAATCAACCGGGTCAGTCGTTGCGTCCCGCCCCAGCCGGGAATCAGGCCGATCTTGGTCTCGGGCAAGCCCAGCTCGGTCTTGGGATGGTCGCTAGCCAGCCGGTAATCAAACCCCAGGGCCAACTCCAATCCACCCCCCATGCACGCTCCCTCGATGGCTGCCACCGTGGGAAACGGCAAAGCTTCGATCGCCGCCACCAGATCCAAGCCGCGTTTGACCAAGGCGCGGACCTGCTCGGGCGGTGGGGTTGCCCCGCCCAACTCCTTCAAGTCGGCCCCCGCAATAAACATCCCCGGTTTGCCACTGCACAGGACCAGCCCGCACAGGTCGGAGCGGCCTGATAGCGAGGCCAACGCCGCCTCCAACTCGCCTAGCATCGCCTGGCCTAGGGTATTGGCCCGACTGCCGGGTTGGTCTAGCGTCAGCACGGCAACGCCTTCTTGGAGTCGCAAGGAAACGGCGGGAGAGGTGGCCGACATCGAATGTTCCTTTCATGCCAAAGACGACGACGAATTTTATTCTACGAGTTGCGCCAGACAGCGACTTCTCCGTTCGCCCTAACCCCTTTCAATAGTTGCAAGTAGAACCATGCTTTTCCCCGAAATTCTTCAATGACCCCACGCTTTGACTTCATGGGTATGGTCATGAGCCGTTTCCTATTGCTGGGTTGTCTAAGTTTTGCCGGCTTGCTCCATGCTGGTCCCCTCACCCCTTTTCCGGGCGGGGTTCTCGATGAATCGGGCCGAACCGCCTACGTCTCCACCGATGAGGGGGTCGAGGCCCTCGACCTGGAAACCGGCCTGAGCCGCTGGCGCAATAGCGAGGCAACCTGTCCCCTCTTTGTGGGCGGCGATCAACTCCATGCCCTTTCCCTGCAGCGAGGCCGAATGGCCATTTTGGGCCTGAGCCTCACGGAAAAAGGCACCCGCACCTACGAATCTGACTGGTTGGAGATGCCCGCATGGATCGAGGCCAGCAACTTTCGCGCGGCTTGGACGCTTCACAAACGTCAATTGACTCTCGCTTGGCAGGCACGCGGCAGCCTGGGGAAATCGGCCCAGGGTTGTTACTCGCTGAACCTCACCGAGACCAAGTGGACCCCAACCAAAGATGGCTGTCCCGCCGTGGAAGCACCTTTGCCCGCCTTGTTGCAGCGTGAACCGGTCCGCTGGCATCGTTCGCTTGCCGGCCATCTCCATGCCGTGGTTGAGGAGGAAGGCCCGATGTCCACCCTGCTTCGCCGCAAGAAGCGGCTGGTGCTGCGGGTCTGGCATGAGGCCAGCGGCAAGGAAGTCCGGTCCGTCGAGTTGCTCTCGGCCACTCGTCCGATGCTGTTGATCAGTCTGGATGGCCGATATGTTTTAGTTCGCGAAGGGGGCAGCTTTGAAGCTCCGGGGGATGGCTCACCCTGGCAGGTCTACTCCAGCGTGGATGGCCAAGCAGTTGCCCGCGTGACTTTTGTGCCCGGTACGAGCCAAATTACCCTGATCGGAACTCGTGCGTATGGCATGGTCACGCGAACCAGCCGCGTCCTTTTAGAAGGCCGAATGGGTCGCCGACACGAACTGTATGCCGTGGATGTCGAGACGGGCAAGCTGTTGTGGCGGAAGTCGATCCGCGAACCGATCGCAGTAGCGCGCTGAGTACGAGGAACCGCAAGGGGGCTTGACCCCGCTCATGCCGCCGCTCGCTGGCTGCCCCGAGCAAAGAACGCTGCACAGGTCCGAATGACGGCTTCTTGCTGGGCGGGGGTAATCTCAGGAAAGATCGGCAGAGCCAGCACCCGGCGACAGGCAGCCTCGGCCACCGGAAAATCCCCCTCACGATAGCCTAGGTACTGCAAACATTCCTGCAGATGAAGCGGCATGGGATAGTAAATCTCACAGCCGATTTTGTTCGCTTTGAGATAAGCCACCAACTCATCGCGTTGGTCGTCGGCGACACGCACGACGTACTGATTGAAGGTGTGATAGCACTCGGGCAGCCGCACGGGCGGAGTCAAGAAGGAGGTCAGCCGATATTGCTCCAGCAAGGCATCGTAGCGTTGGGCGGCCTCTTGGCGCAAGGCGATCCAGCGGGGCAGATAGGGCAACTTGACCCGCAGCATCGCTGCTTGTAAGGCGTCGATCCGGGCATTCCAGCCCACATATTTATGAAAGTAACGCGGCTGCATGCCGTGCGTCCGCAAGATGCTCATGCGTTCGGCCCAGGCGGGATCGCTGGTAGTCACCATCCCCGCATCGCCGTATGCCCCGAGATTTTTCGTGGGATAAAAACTAAAGCAGGCCACCGCCCCGAGGCTTCCCACCGGACGACCCATGTAACGCGCTCCTTGGGCTTGAGCGGCGTCCTCGATGATCGGGATGCCGTACTTCGCTCCCAAGTGCCATATCGGCAACATGTCGGCGCATTGACCAAACAGATGCACCACCAGGATGGCTCGCGTCCGGGGCGTGATTTTGGCGGCCACATCCGCGGCATCCAAGTTGAAGGTGACTGGATCAATATCCACAAAGACCGGCGTCGCGCCGGCTCGGACGACTGAGCCGACGGTGGCAAAAAACGTGAAGGTCGGCAGAATTACTTCGTCGCCCGGCCCGATCTCCATGCCGTGGATGGCTAAGGAAAGCGCCTCGGTGCCTGAGCCACAACCGATGCCATGACTGGCCCCGACCTGTTGAGCGATTTCCTGCTCCAGGGCGGCTACCTCGGGACCGAGGATCACTTGTCCCGAAGCCAACACCCGTGCCAAGGCCACCTCGATTTGCGGCTGCAACTCGGCATATTGGCCTTGAAGATCAAAAAGCGGCACGCCTGGATTGCTCATGACGCCGACTCCCTTCGGCCTAAGGTAAAAGCGATACCGCACCATAGCCGTGCCGGAGCAACGAATCAAGTGGGTTTGGTAAAGGCCCAGCAAGAGGACCGAGGTGGAACGGTGCCCAGTGAAAAAAGGTGGTAGAGGGGCGAATCTTTTCAGGGGAGGGGAGGGAAGTATCTTTGGAGCAGAGCGGGTGACGGGACTCGAACCCGTGACGTCCAGCTTGGGAAGCTAGCATTCTACCGCTGAATTACACCCGCACTTCTGTTATCATAACCCTTGGCCTCTTTGCTGGCAAGAGATCGGAGTCGAAATCATGCACCTGCCTTCGCGTCGGCACTTTCTGGGTACTACGGCTGGTTCCATTGCTTTGACTTGGCTGCTAGCTCAGGAAAGCCGGGCTGCCCCGTCCCAGCGAAGCCGAGAAAAAAAACCGCATCATCCGCCGACGGCCAAGCGCGTCATCTTTTTGTTCATGGTGGGTGGTCCCAGCGCGATCGACTTGTTTGATCCCAAGCCGGCTTTGGTCCAGTGGCAGGGCAAACCGTTGCCGCCCAGTTTTGGCATGCCCGTGAGCCAATTCACCAGCGGCAAAACGCCGTTATTGCCCAGCACGCGGAAGTTCAAGGCCTATGGCCAGAGTGGCTTGCCGATGTCGGATTTGCTGCCGAACTTAGCAAGATGTGTGGATGATATTTGTTTTTTGCGTTCGTGCTGGGCGACCTCCACGGTGCATGCCCCAGCCATGTATCATCTACATTCGGGGCGGACCCAGATGGGGTATCCTTCGCTTGGTTCGTGGGTGAGTTACGGACTGGGGAGCGAGACGGAGAATCTGCCCTCGTATTGTGTGCTGCTCCAACCCGAGGGGACGCCCGAGGGGGGCGCACCGTGTTGGAGTGCGGGGTTCCTGCCCGCGGAACATCAAGGGACTCTCTTACGTCGCGGCCCCAATCCCATTCTAAATCTACGGCCTGCTGAAGGCGTTAGTGCAGCCCGGCAAGCGCGTCTAGCGAAACTGCTGCAAGAGATGAATACCGACGACATCGTTGCGGAAGACCCGCTGCTCAAGGCGCGTTTGGCAAGTTATGAATTAGCGTTTAACATGCAAAAGCACGCCCCCGAGGCTGTCGATCTGTCACGTGAGTCGCCGGCTACCCGCAAGCTCTATGGCGTGGAAAACAAAGTCACCGCCGACTTCGGCACGCGGCTGCTGCTGGCCCGGCGATTGGTGGAGCGTGGGGTCCGCTTTGTACAGGTCTACTCGGGCGGCGGGCCACTCATCACCCAATGGGACGCCCACGATAATGTGGATGCCAATCATGAAGCCATGTGTGCCCGTGTCGATCAACCGATTGCTGCTTTGCTGACCGATCTCAAGGCACGCGGCTTGCTCAAGGACACGCTGGTCATCTGGTGTAGTGAATTTGGCCGCACCCCTATGTCGCAGGGAGGCAAAGGCCGCGACCACAACCCTTGGGGGTTCACGATGTGGCTGGCCGGTGGCGGCGTGAAAGGCGGGCAAGCGATCGGGGCCACCGATGAGTTTGGCCTGAAGGCGATTCACGATCGTATCAGTGTCAATGATTTTCATGCCACCATTTTGCATCTGCTTGGTCTCGATCACGAACGCCTCACTTATCCTCACTCGGGACGTGAGGAACGCCTCACGGATGTGGCCGGTCGTGTTGTCGAGAGCGTGTTGGCTTAGCTGACGCCAGACGCGTTGCGTGTAGCCCACAGGACGATCCTTAGGGCTTACGCACGCCCAGGCGGATCAGATTGGCACCGGCCGCCTCGCGTCCAGGCAACGCCAAGCGTTCAATGGCCCAGGGTTTGCCATCGATGCTCCGCAGGCCGACCACTTCGGGACGGGGCGAACGGCACCCGTAGGAACCAAGCAGTTGCGTCCAGACGGTTCGAGTGTCGCGTGTCTCGGGGAAACTGGTAGTCGACCAGGCCACGAGGTGCCAGCGATTGTCCAGGGCATCGCGTTCGCTGTGCCAGATCAACCCACCCCGGGCCAAGGCTGCGTTTTCTTCTAGGAGCAAGGCGGAGCGGGCCGGCTTGCTCGCAAACGGTGAAAGCCAGGCACAATCCCGCGACCGCAGCAGCACCGGCGTGCGGATCGGCCCGTCGCCCGGGGCACTCAGCAGCAGCGCCGCGCGGCGAAAAGCCAGTGTGCTACGCTCCAGCAAGACTGGCGACCCGCCTTCGCTGGTAGTGCCCTCACCCGGTGTGAAAGTCATCGTCTCACTAGCCACGATCAGGCAGTTGTGCAGCCGCATCTCCGCCAGGTTGCCTTCCACCGACAGGCCGCGTTGACCGGAAAGAATCACACTGTCGCGGATTTGCACCCAGCGGGGCGGATCGCTCGCCTGGGGCGTCGGTTGCAGCAGAATCGCGCCGCGGTACTTGTCGGGGGTCGCTTGCATCGGCCCCTCGATCCGACAGCGGTGCAACAACACGTTGCCTTTCTGCACACGAAGCAAATGCGAATAATCCGAACGGGCCAGATCCGGCAATCGTAACGTCGCTTGATAGATTTCTAGATTACCGTTTTGCACATCGAGCAAGGCACCCTCGGGGCCGACTACCCCTTTGAGAGCCAAGCGTGGCGTGTCTTTGTCGGGGGTTTCTTCAAAAACCAGCACCAGAGAGCCATCGCGCACACGAAGAGGCGATGTGCTGTGTTCTCCTTTGCCGCTCAGATACAAGACAACGCGATCGGCCCATTTGCGGGTCCGGCGAAGCTGGTCGAGATACTGTCCCAAATCAGGGAAGTCAGCGAGATTCAGCCGTGCCCCTGTGAAATGCTCCTCGCTGGAAAGGGGGGGAATCTCGGGCAGCGGCGGCTCCTCCAGTGGTGGATCAACAAAGCGATCCAAGCCCAGCAACAAATGCCAATTCGGCCGGGCAGTCGGCAGCGTTCTAGGGTCATAGCCAATCACACGCTTGGGATCGAGGCTGCTAGCGAAGGCATGGGCCTTGAGCGGAGTAAAGCTGCTAGCCGGGCGAATCCCCAACTCTTCGGCGGCCTCGGGCCAGATCTCTTCGCTCCAGCCATCGGCCTCCTCGCTGACCCAGAGCTTCCGCCACTCTTGCAAGGAACGGATGCGGCGTTCGTGGTGGCATAACAGCTGCGACCAACCGGCATACAACACATTCAAAGACCGTACTTGAATCGAGGAACTATCTTTTATGGATGAATCAAGAGTGAGCAGATCAGCCGAGCGATCCAGACTCGCCAGAACACTATCCCAAGCAGTGAGGAGGAAAGCCGGTTGCGGCTGCTCGGGGCGCGAGGGACCTAGTTGGATCAAACGCGGGGCAGCGGCCAGGGTCGAGCGAAACAGGCGGAGTTGGGTGGGAGTCTTGTCGTGGTTTTGCAAGTGCAGCGTGGTCGCGTACGCGGCCGTGATGAGACAGCCGTCGATGCGTACCTCGGCGGCCGGGGCATCCAGATGCAATAGTTGCACCCCAGTCATGCGGACGTGGCAACGGTCCAGAAACAAACGGGTTCCCGTCTCCGATCCAACAACCCGTAACAGAGTGGCTTGCTGACGCGGCTTACCGACGCTACTCAACGTACAAGCACGAAACTGCACTTCGCCAGCCGGACGATCCAGCACCACGAACGGTTCGGCCAGCGTTTCGGGGATGTGCCAAGCCAAATCCAGCCCTTCGAAGATCCAGCGTTGGCCAGTGCCGTGCCAGAAGACAAGCGGCTGGTCGGTTTTTTTGTCCAGTCGTCGTTTGGCCAGGGTGGCGGGCAGATCCCAGATAAGCAGTGGACGAAATCCGGGGGCAGCACGAATCCACACCTCACGATTTCCGAAATCCGTGGGCAACTCGAAAAACGGGCCGTTGTCCGCTATCTCGATGACAGCAGGCCCCGGAGCGGCCAGCGCCTCGGCAATGCTGCGAAAGCTGCCGTTCTCGGTCGGGATGCGGCGGACTTTCCGCACGGGGGCCGACCAGGGAGCAGCATTTTCCCAGGGTAGATCCGCTTCGTTCAACAAGGCGACCGGATCGAGCAAGGCCTGGCCCAGGCGGGGGAGATTTGGCCGTGACGGGCTTTTCGAATCGGGAGTCGTCTCGGAAGGATCCGTCCCCTGAGGCGGTGTGGTCGGCGGGGGCACAGAAGGCCACTCCACGGGAGGGAGTACAATCGCCTCGGGCTTGTCCTTGTTGGCCTGATCGTCGGCATGCGAGCGACGCAGGCTGACCAAGACCACTAGCAACACGAGCAGCGCTAGCACCAGCCCCGCTCCCGCGTAAATCCACGGCCAAGGGTTCGAATCGGCTGCCGCCGGTTCGCCCGCTACAGTCGCAGAGACCCGCGCGGCGGAGCGTTTGTGGTTTTTTTTGCGAGATTCGCCGGCCGACTTCGCTCGCCGAACCGTCGTTTGGCCTTGAAGCGTGAGCAGATCGTCGATGAGAGACTCGGAATCCGGGTAGCGGTCTTTGGGATCTTTCGCCAGCAGCCGTTCTAGCACGGCGCGACAGGCAGGGCTGACGCGAGGATTCAGCTGACAGACGTCGGGCGGCGGCTCGTTCATGATCTTGATCAGACGTTCGCCTAGGCCGCCGACTGGGAAAGGGGCCTGACCTGTGAGCAAAAAAAACCAAGTGCTACCCAGCGAGTACAGATCGCTACGAGAGTCGGCAGCACTAGAATCGCGGGCTTGTTCGGGCGAGATGTAATCGATGGTGCCTACAGTGGTCCCCGCGCGGGTGACGCGATAACCATCGTCGTTGGTTTCGCGGGCTAAACCGAAATCGGTCAGTTTGACGTGGATCTTGCCCGCCTTGCGGGTCAGCAGAAAGTTCGACGGTTTGATGTCTCGATGGACGATACCATGCTGGGCAGCATGACGTAAAGCCCGAGCGGCTTGCAAGATGATGAGCCGGGCCTCCTCGGGGTCGAGGGGTCCCTGTTGCTTGACGTACTCGTGCAGGTCGATGCCATCGACAAACTCCATGGCGAAATAGAGCGTTTGATTCAACTCGCCCAGTTCGTACAGCGCCACAATGTTCTCATGCTGCAATTTGCTAGCGGCGGCATACTCACGGCGGAAGCGAACGACCATGGCGGGCTTGGCCGCAAGCTCGGGCGGCAAAATCTTCAAAGCGACTTCGCGGTCCTGCTCGGTATCTCGTGCCTGATAGACCGCACCCATCCCGCCAGTCGCGATGTGCCGAATCACCTCATACTTGCCCAGACGGATCGGTTTCTTGCCCGACGGCGATGGCGAATTCGATGCCATGAATCCACCTCAAACGGCGACCTGGCCGCGGAGTCTCTCACGAAAAAAAGGACGGCCCTGGAGCGACAATTCTCATTCAGTATAACATCACGGCCTGCAGAAGGAACGCGACTGACTCCGAACCAGCGGGATCAGGCGCAGCGTTCAACGACGCCGCAGCAGAGCATCAAGCAACCAGCAGCCGCGATAATGCGGACCAGGGCTACGCGCATGTTCCAAAAGGAGAGGGTTGTCGCAGCCGGCCTCTTCGAGGGCGTCAGCCAAAACGGGCAAATCCTGAAATTGCTCTTCTTGATAAATCGCCAACGCCAGCCGGGGCAGTTGGCCCTGCTCCCAGGCGAGCCAGTCAGGGTCGAGCTGAACCGGTCGAAACGGAAACAGATCGCGAATCAGCTGACATTGTTCTTGGTGTCGTACTCGGTTCTGCGGCAGACATCCGAAAGACTCGTATAGCGAGTCGTCCAGAAGAGGGATGTAGTCGATGTCATGAGCGTGATCCGCCAGAGCGGCCTCGCGGGCGGCGTTCTCGACATCGTAGAGGGTCAACTGAGGCGAGGACGCATGCAGCAAGGCGTTTAGCGCATATTCCCAACGCGTCGCGAGCGGTACCCGGCCGAGAGCCTGGCGGACAGCTAACCATGCTTCACGTAATTGCTCGGGCGAGGCTTTTCCATCGGCAAAGTCGGTCGCGGTTTGCTGCGCTTGCCAGGCCAGAGGGTCGTTCACCCAGGGCTTCAGCCGGCGACAGCAATGCACCGCGAACAATCGTAGCTTGCGCGGCGTGTGCAACCGGGTGCAGTAGCGCAACAGCACAGAGGGGTTGTCGATCGTCCACCACTCTTTCGGCAGCTGCTTGTTCATGAATTCGCTCCCAAGCTGGGATGCACCGTAGCACAAACTGGATGGTGAGTGAAGCCGATCCAAGCATCAGACAAGAATTCTTGCCCCCTCTCATATCGAGCGAGAGTGCCTTCTACAATAGGACACCAGAATGGATAAGCTCGCACCGGGAGAGCCTCTCATGCCTTACTATCGACGACTCGGTAACCTTCCCCCCAAGCGACACACGGAACATCGTGTCGAGCCTGGGTTTCGTGGCGAAGGCATCTACTACGAAGAAGTGGTCACCTTGGCCGGCTTTGGACGTGCCTTCAGTACGCTGTATCATCTGCGTCCGCCCACTCGAACCCGTCACCTCGAAGCAGCCGGCGTGCTCGCGCTGCAGACCGTGCCCCAAGAGACGTTGCGTCATCATCATCTTGCAACAGGAAAGTTACCGGCGGCGGGCGATCCGATCCTCGGTCGTGTGCCCCTGTTAACTAATGTGGACGTGACGTTGTGGCGTTGTCGGCCCCTGGAGCCACAAAAGGAACTGTACCGCAATGCCACGGCGGACGAGGTGATCTTCGTACACAAGGGACGCGGGCAATTGCTCTCGGCTTTTGGTGTGCTACCCTTCAAGCCATATGACTATGTGGTGATACCGCGTGCCACGACCTATCAGTTGACGTTCGACCCCGAAGTGCAGCCTGAGTTGCTGATCATCGAATCACAGAATAATGTTTGGTTTCCGCCGCGTTACCTGAATCCCGATGGGCAATTTCGGCTGGGAGCGCCGTTCTGCGAACGCGACCTGCACGGACCAACCGAGCTGCTGCTGATGGACCGCGAAGCGGAAGTGCCCGTTCTCATCAAAGAACAGCAACGCCTGACACGCTACCTGCTGGCTCAGCATCCCTTCGATGTAGTCGGCTGGGATGGCTGTGTTTATCCGTTTACCTTCAACGCCGACGACTTCGAGCCGATCACTGGGACGATCCATCAGCCACCGCCCATTCATCAAACGTTTGAAGCGTCGGGATTTGTGATCTGCACGTTTGCTCCACGGATGCTGGATACGCATCCCAATGCTATCAAGGTTCCTTATGCTCATTCGAATGTCCAGGCCGACGAGGTTCTCTACTATGTGCGGGGCCAGTTCGGCTCGCGTCGCGGCGTCGAAGAGGCTTCGATCACACTCCATCCCCGGGGTATCCCTCACGGGCCACACCCGGGCACCATCGTCGCGAGCCGTTCGGCCACCCGCACCGACGAACTCGCTGTGATGGTCGATACGGTCCAGCCATTGCTGCTAACTCGCGAGGCGTTATCCTTCGATGATCCCTCTTATCCGTTTTCTTGGCTGGAGTGATGTGAAGCAGGGTAAGGGGCATCGGCTTTAACCATTTCGCATCGCTCTGCGGGTCTGGAGAGGAGAGATCGGCCGGAGTCGCCTGGAAAATCCTGTTCTCTCTCGACGTGCTGAGACGATGCTACCTCTTAGTCTGGAAACCGATCTTTTCGCTAGGAGAGGCGCTCAGATCGGTGCCAGTGTGTCAGGGAATCCGACATCCCGAGCCACGTCACGGAGGACAGCGATTCATGAGAAGTCTGTGGACCAGGGGGGTGGCCGTTGCCCTGGGTTTGGTGGCCGGCACCCAGGCCCAAGAGGTCACCCGTGCGCCGCTGGTTACCTTGGGTAAACCCATCGCGGTGCAAATGGGTAAACCGGTTGCCTTACAGGCCCCTTCGTCGACCATGTCCTCTCCGGCTGCGGCCAGCGACCCGGCGGTCAAGCCGGTTTCCTTCAGCAAACCGATTCTGCGAGCGGTAGCGCCGGACCCCACGCCGGTGCGTGCCAACGTGGCTACGGATCGTGCCGCCCTAGGGATGTATGGCTGGCGTCGACCCGAAGAGGGAGTTAGTGTGCCGCCGTTGATGCCACCGCCTGTGACACCGACGGCAGGCACTCTGGCACCGGGGCTGTTGCCGCCGCCCGCGGTGGTGAACAATGGGCCAGTCTACAGCACGCCTGCGAACAGTTTGCCCTCTGCGGCAGTGCCCGAACCGGGTACAACCATCGCTGGCACTTCGCCAGTTGTTTCGCCGCCTGTTGCTGGGCCGATCCTGGGCAATCCCTGTGATGCCTGTGTCGGGGGTATGTATGCAGGCCCGGCCGAGGCGACGGTGGCTGCCTTGGGTAACCCTGGCCCATCGCCCTTCGACAACCGTTTTTATGCTGGCTTTGAATATTTGCATTGGTGGGTGCGAGGCGATCAAACTCCCGCTTTAGTGACGCAGGCTCCGCCGGGCGGCGCACCGGCTCTCGGTGTGGGTGGCACCCAGATTCTCTATGGAGACCGCCCTCTGGGTAATGGGCCACGCTCCGGCGGACGAATGACCCTGGGCTACTGGTTCTCGCCGGAGCATTGTCTCGGGGTGGAAGTGGGTGGCTTCTTCCTCGGCGAGAAGATCAGTTCCTTCCTCGCCAGCAGTGTTCCTGGAGGACCGGTAATTGGTCGGCCGTTCTTCAACCGCACGCCCAATCTGCCCAATGGTCCGGATTACGAACTGGTGGGTGGCACCGACATCAACGGCAACTCGCTCGCTGGAGCGGTCTCCGTGCGGCATGCGAGTTCGCTTTGGGGCTACGACATCAATCTGCGGCGAAATTGGTTGTGTGGACCTTCGTACAATCTCGATTGGTTGGTTGGCTATCGGCAGTTGGGATTGGATGAGTCGCTGCTGATTCGCGAAGATCTCAACTTGGTGGATGGCAGCGGGGTGCGCGTCACGGTTCAAGATCGCTTTGCCACCCACAACCGCTTTTATGGTGGTCAGGTGGGTCTCGCGGGGGAGCTGTGGCTTTATGACCGGGTGACCTTGGGAGGCTTCGTCAAGGTCGGCCTGGGTTATACGGCGGCTCGCACCACCATTGATGGATTTACCTCGGCCACCGTGCCAGGCCAAGGCACCGTGACTGGGCCGGGTGGCCTATACACCGGTGCGACCAACATTGGGCATTACACGCGTCATAGTTTGAGTGTTGTGCCGGAGTTGGGCTTTAACATCGGCTACGCGGTGACGGATTGGTTGCGACTGACGGTGGGCTACAACTTCCTGTATTGGAACAACGTGGCACGTCCGGGCGCTCAAGTGGATACGAACGTCAATCTCAATAATGTGTTTGGCAGTGCCCCCGCTACGCCCCCTCTGGTCCCGCGTTATCTCAATCAGCCAAGTGACTTCTGGGCTCATGGTTTGACGCTGGGATTGGAGTTTCGTTACTAAGGTTCTACTGAGAGGTATCCAACGCGGGATGGTGAACTTGGTTCTCCCCTCCCGCTTGATCGATTCGACTAAGTCGCTGGCTTAGACAAAGCCGCGAAGGCAACAGGGAGGTTTGAATGTCTGTGTCAGCTACGCCGATGCGTCCTCACTTAGAGACGCTAGAGAACCGCGAGGTGCCGGCCGTCCTGAGCTTTCTCAATCAGTTTGCGAGTATAGCTCAGGTGACGAGTCCACCGCTGCAACCCATGTCGAGCGTGCAAGCACGTCCAATACCTACGCTTGCCACGACTTCTTTACTAACCAACCCCAGCCCCATTTCTTCGCCAGTCGTTAGTGATCCTTTGCCTGCACCCACGCCGATCACCCCCTCGCCCAACGGGGGCAGTGTGACCAGCGAGGCAACGTTCACCCGTTCGACGACGGCTCAGGTGCGCACCGCGACCATCAACCAATTCAATCCCAACCTAGGAATATTGACAAAGGTGGAGATTATTGCTGAGGGGAGTATCGAGGCCAACGCCGCCTTGGAAAATCTCAGCAATATTTCTCAGACGGTCAAAACGCATCTCAAAGGAACGATGCAGTATCAGATCCAAGGGCTGGGCACCACATTGAATGCTTCGTTCGACCGCCAGGAGGTCGGCAACGTGGCTGCGTTTGATGGTGTCGCGGATCTACAGGGAGTCTCCGCTAAACAGTTTGAGATTCAAACACAGGCCAACTTCCAAACCTTAACCTTAAGCGATGATGCCTCGTTGGCTTTGTTCAGCGGCAACGGCACTCTACAAGTGGCTAACCTCACGGACGCCAACGCCTGCAACTGTGGACCGGGTAACCTGATGGCAGCGATCGAGACCCATTCCCAAGGTCGGGTTCGTGTCGTTTATCACTACACGCCGGCTAGTCAGCTGGGATCGATCGCGGGGTATGTGTACCACGACGTGAACCGCAACGGGGTCTACAACCCAGGCGACCGTATGATCCCTGGCGTGGTGCTAACGCTGAGCGGCTTCGATTCGCAGGGCAACGCCATCAGCCGCACCACCACCACGGGCAGCAACGGCTGGTTTGCCTTCAACCGCTTGCCGGCGGGCAACTATACCATCACGCAGACGCAACCGGCCGGCTATCTACAAGGGATGAATGCGGCCGGGACAGCGGGTGGCATCGTGACGGGCGACGTGATCAGCGACATCAACTTGCAGACTGGCCAAAACGCTAGCAACTACAGCTTTGGCGAGATTACCAATGCCGTGGTGCCGCCCCCACCGATTGTGCGACCACCAATCGACCCGCCGTTCTTCAGCAAGATTCGCTTCACCGGCCGATATAGTGGCTGGATGTAAGCGAGACACAAGCTTACATGGTTTGGGTCTGAGTGTGGCTCGGAGTGTCACGCGGGCCACCCCCCCCACGAACCTAGTTGCTTCAGCGAGAAAAACCGACCCAATCGGAAATCCCGGCTAGCCCTTCGCGTTGACGCAGCGCCTCCAGTAGCCAGCAGCCGTGACAGTGCAAGCGTGGTTCGCGGGCATGTTCAAGCCATACATTCGGGGGGCAGCCGGCCTCTTCCAGAGCGTCGGCTAGGATGGGCAGATCGGCGTAGTTGCGTTCGTGATACAAGGCAGCCGCCAAGCGGGGGATGGTGCCGTCGGCCCAGGTCAGCCAAGCGGGATCAGGGCGTAGCCCCGGCGGCACGACGAGATCAGCCAACAAGTGCAGGCGGGCTTGGCGTTCCGTGGGGCTGCGATCGTAATCTTCCAGCCAGACCAGTCCACGTTGGACCATCTCGTGCGGATCGCTGTCATCAGGCCAGAGCAATATCCAGGCTGGATGCGTGAAGCGATAGCGATAGGTGAATCGCATGGAACGCAGCGCCTCGACGGTCGCCTGTCCTTCGACATAACGTTCGGCCAAGTCAATCGCTTCGCGGAAGCTGGCCTGTTCCGGGCGACGCAAGCGGCGTACACAAGCGCACAGGAACAAGCGCGCCTGGCGGCGATCCAGGCGTAACCCTCGTTGCACGATCTCTTGCCAAAGCGCATTGCTCATGCGCCAGTCCTCCGCGATGATTATATCAACAAGCGGAGGGTTGCATCATGACTGGCTTGTTGATGCTTCTGATGGGTTCGGGGTTGGAAGCGCTCGCCCTGAGCAGCGATGGCAAATGGCTGGCTGTCGCGGGCCGCAATCGCGCGGTGTATGTGCTGGATAGCGCAACGCTGGAGGTGCGGCAACGGCATGGGGTGGGGGCGGCGGTGCGGAATTTGGCGTTCACAGCCGACGCGGCCCAGATTGTCATGGAAGACGATCGCGGCACACTGCGAAGCTTGGAGCGTGCCAGCGGCAAACAGCTAGCCACCTTGGAGAATGCTCGCGGCCTGACCGTGCATCCAGACGGCAAGCGGGCGCTGGTGTATGGGGAAACCGTGCGTCTGATTCAATTGGCCGACTTTCGCATCTTGGCCAGCATCGAGACGAGCGAACGGCCGGCCGCGTTGGCGTTTGATGCCACGGGCAAGCAGATTTTTGTCCTGGAACAGGGGCAATTCACCGAAGACGAAAAACGCCTGCCTGCCGCCGAGATTCCCGAAAAACTGCGCGGCCTGGAGCGTGAAGAGTTCCGCCAACGCCATGATGGCCGCGTCTGCCTGTTGCGAAGCTACGATCTGGAGGGCAAGGAGCAAAGGCGGCGTCGGTTGTGGTACACGTCGGACACGGATAGCACGACGCTGATCCCACGCGGGGAAGAGATGCTGATTTTGAACCGAAGCAACATCGTGGCACGGGTGGATGCGACCGGGACGATTACCCTGTATCGCTTGGACGTGCCCGTACTCCATGCTCGGGCCGCCAGCCAGGATGGCTCGCGTGTCGCCTTGGGCTTGCGGGGCAGGGTTCGTTTGTTGAGCGACAAAGTTCAGGAGTTTCCCCTCGAAGAATTGCCCGACGAGGCCGAATTCGTCACGCGACTGCTGGTGCGGCCCGAAGGTAGCGTGTATGGCGTGACCAGTGCCTATCGGGCATTTGCCATCAGCCGTCTGGGCAAGGTACGAGTGGTGCCGGTCTTTTGACGGGTTGCTGACGAAATGACAAGTGGGCCACGCCCTCAAGCGAAGAAGGCGTGGCCGGGCACAGGTCGGGGCGAAGGAGTGGTTAGCTCCTTAAAAGAGCATCTGAAATTCGATCGTCGGGCCGTGGTAGAACACGTCGCGGGAGCCAATCGGCCGGGTGCCCTGGGTGCTGAAATCCGTATCGATCTGACTGCCGGGCGTCGCCGTGCCGAGAATCCACAGGGCTTGATAGCCCACCCGCAGCCGAGCCTTTTCCAGCAGATGAATGTCGGTGGCCAGCATCAAGTCATAAACTTGACCAAATTGCACGCGATCGTTCTTGACAGAGAAGGCCTGCAGGCCATCGCCTCGCGTCAGGTCCAGGGTCCGCTGGACGTGGTTGACGCCCCAGGCTCCCTTGGTGATGCCGGTGAGCCAAAACCGCTTCTGCCACAACGGCACTGACCATTCCGCCCCGAGGGTCAGTCCGTAGAAGTGTGTATCGATCTCCGAACGATACTTGGCCGAGCGGGTGATGTCGTTCTGGCCGAAATCATTGGTCACAAAGGCTTCGTCGTCGGTAAGAACGCTCATCTGTTCTTTGAGATTGAGGTAACGCACACCGACGAGAAAATCGACACTGTTGACCGCAGGATTCCAGTTGCGATAGAGCAATTCGCCGCTGATGAGCTGGTTTTTGAACTCCACTTGGACTAGGTCGGCTTGACGCCACAGGCCATTGTTGCCCTCGAAGCCCAGGGGGACGGAACCGTCGGGGTTGGCAAAGCCGAGGCTCAGCCCGCCTCGTGAACCCAGGGTGAAGCGGTTGGACCCCTCGGGCATGTAAAACCCATTCACTTCGATGGCATGGTTGGCATACAGATAACCCAAGGTCACGGTGCCGTTGTAACGATACGACGGATCGACGTCGCCCACGTCGGCGATGCGGGGCAGATTGTTACGCGAGAAGAACCCCGTGTCGAGGACTTGGTCGGGGTCGGCAAAAATGGGTGTGCCGCGATCCCCTGCGCGATACCGGCGTAAAAACGAAGTGCCCAGATGCAGATAGAAGCCAGCCTCGGTCGAGTAATTTTCAAACTGAAACGCACTGGAATGTGAGGCAGGCAAGGCCAGTTCCGGTGGTGGACCTGCCGGAGCCATATACGGCGAAAGCGGGCCATTGACCAGCGGAGGGTTCGGTTCGGGTACGTAACGCAGCGGTTCGGGCATGCGGGCGGCCCCGGTCGGACTGACATTGAATCCCTGCGCCTGGGCGGCCAGTGCCCCCCCGAGCCAAGCGGCTACGACAGCCAGGCGTTTCCACCATCGCTTCATGACGGATTCTCCCTCGGCCGCCGCCCGGAACAAAACCTCGGCGCGGCGGTAGAAATTCGACCCTGTGCGTAAGAGTTGATCGACCGACAGAGACCTCGAACTTGAACCAAACGGCACAATCGTTGCGGATTCACAGCAGGGCGTGCAGCGCCTCCAAAGCCCAGCAGCCGCCCAGATGTCCTTGCGGTTGGCGTAGATGCTCTAACAACGCCTGCTCACTACAACCGGCATCTTCCAGGGCATCGGCCAAGATGGCCAAGTCAGTGAAGCGTTGCTCGGAGCGGATTAGAAGCAGCAGATGAGCGGCGGCCCCGTCCTGATGCCGAAGCCAGTGCCGCTGTAGCGACAAGGGACGAAACGGGTTGGCGATGATTTCGCGTACCACGTCACACTGGCCGTGGGACTCGGCGACCCGGGCTTGCTGGATGTAACGCGATTCGTTGCTACCCGGTGGCGTCTCGTAGGCGGCCTCCTGGGCGGCATGTTGGATCATTCGCTCGCGACACAATCGAGCTGCCTCCAAGGCCGACTCCTGTAGCACATCCACTGCTGCTTGAAAAAGGTGCGTCTCAAACATCGGAGCGTTGATGGCATCGAGCTGCAGGCTTTCTAGTAACGCCGGCCCGTCCTCCCCATTGGCCTGACCTGCTGCCCAGCGTTCGGCAAAACGTATCGCGTTTTGTTGTCGCACAAAACGCAGCAATGGCCAATGGCGACGCACAAAACCGCAGGCCATCCAGCGGAGTTGACTCGCGCTGGCGAATGTCGCCACATAATCCAGCAGAGCGGCCGATTCCGTGCAAGCATTCCAGAGGCGTTCATCCATCAGGCCGTTCCTCAAGAGCCGGAGCCAGGACGGTTTCGAGTGGGAGAGCGACAGGAAAGCCGATCACCAGGCGGAGGAGAACAAGCGAATCCGGCTGGAGCCTATGGTAGCACAAGCCAGAAGAGTTGCCCAGCTAGGGAGGACGGCTTCGTTGAGATGCGGGGTTGCGGAAAAGTTACTCCTAAGCGGCGTGTGGCAGCCACGAACGCTATTCGCGTCAGCCCGATTCTGGTGCGGCAGGAAAAAACCATTTCTTCGACATTTCCTGCATGAGCCTAAGGCGTGAACTATAGTTCGACTGAGATGACAACGTAATTCCCAGTTACCAAGGGGGTGAAAACGATGCGGTTACGCCTAGGTTTCTGCCTGCTCGTTTCCATACTGTTCAGCGGATGTGCGACGCGAAAGGTAGTCGATGTCGCCCCCGAAGATAACCAGACCCATCTTCCCACCTCCACCCAGATGGATGTCAAGGGCTGGCTCGAAAAACCGCGGGCCGAACTGGCCGAACTCGTGGAACACCACCGCGATCAGGTCAAAACCTTGCTGGAACGATTGCGGCAAGATCCGGCAGCAGCGACGCTGTTGCCTCAGTTGCGCGTGCCGATCCGTGGCATTGTCTTCCATTCCTCCAGCTACCAGGCGTCGCGAGGTTTTAGCTTGCCGGCTTATGTTCAAGGGGAAAAAGATCCCGGCGTGGCCGCCCATTTGGCTGCCTTTGGCGATGTCGAAGCAGCGAGCAAACTGGGCTACACGGGTCCCAAGCCGTCACGCAACTATCCCGTGGAATGGGCCGAGGCGGTCGGTTCGGCCTTTCAGATCGCGCAACTGCGACTATCGATGGGCGAGCTGGAAGCGGCCGGCGATTTGGTCTTGATGCATCAGGCGTTGCGTGAGGTACTCGATGAGCAGACGCAGAAGTCCCCCTTGGGCGTCGCCCTGCTGCATGCCGGCAAGACGGCCGTCCGTCAGGCTGCCCAGGCGTATCGCCATCCCAAGGTCAACCGGACGGCGGTGGCCAACGACTTGGACGAGGCGTTGAAAAACTGGGGGGAGGTGGGAGAAGTCCGTTTCCCCAGGCTCCATCGCGAGAATCTCGCTGCCATTTGGGGCGTTCCCCTCACGGAGCCGGTGGCCGTAGCCACCACGGAGCAATTACCCCGTGTGTTGGACCTGCTGGGCTTGCCGTTGGCTCCTGAGGGCGTCGTGGCCCTGGCTGCTTTCCTCGATGACAAACAGCAATTGGCCGCTGTCCAAATCGCCTATCGCTCGGGTTTAGACACGCTCTATCCCCAACCGGCCGATCTGGCCTTTCATTTGCACGAACAAGGATTGGAAGCCGGCAACGAATCGAAGCAACAAGGAACGGTCCGGCAGCGGTTCAGCAATAAGCATCTGTTTGTTGACGTGGTCCGAGCGAACACCTCGCCGGTGCTCGGGGCGGTGGTGACGCTCTCGGCGGTGGCGAACGTGACGCTGCCCGCTCCACCGCGAGACTACCGCGATTGGGGGGCGGTGCATTTGGACCGACTCTTCGATTCTTGCCGGACGCTGCTGGAGCCAACCTTGCGTGGCAATCCCCTGACGATCACGGACCCCAAGGTGTTGGCCCGCCTGACCAGCCCCAGCCCCCGTACCGCTCCCCAGGCGGCTTTGATCGAGCGAGACGGCGACTTGGTGTCCAAGGTCAAGTGGAATTGGTCCAGCGATTTGAGTAACGAACAGGTCGGTCAGCTGCTGGCTGATTTGTGGCGTTATTACGGCTTGGCCGGGGTATCGGAACCCTCGGAGAAATGGCCCGCGCCGGTGACGTTGCTGTGGAATCTAGGCGATACCCAGGCCGAGTTTCGCTTTGCTGGAGATGACAAAGGTAGTCTGTTGATCGTTGCGGATAATCAACCCAAGGAGAAACAGGCTGCCCGCCTGAGCAACGCTCGACAACGCGATGCCAAGGAACGCGAGCAACGCTTAGCTAGTGGCAAGGCCGACATCCGTCTGACCACTGGTCCCGGAGAGATCAACGGCTACCAGGTGCCGCGTCTGAAGCTGGGGCTGAAGCGTAAGGAAGTCGAAGCGGCTCTGCCGGCGGTCAAGGAGTTCCGCAAATTCAAACTAGCCGACGGTCTGAGTGTGTTGATCGACACGCCCAGCGGCAAAGCCCCGTTCTGGGCCAAGCAGATTCTAGTGCGTTTTCAGGACGATCAGGTCAGTGAGATCCGTGTGCGTTACATCGAAAAAGAGGACAAAGCCTTGCGCTCACTGCTGAACAAAGAACCCAAGGTCGGTGAGGGCGATAGCGTAGCGGCGGACTGGTTGGCCATCTGGGCCGACAAACCGGGGGCCAAGGTGACGAAGTTGCGTTGGCAAGACGATCAAACCGAGCGTACCTATCAGCATGATGTAGGCGGAAGTGAGGTAGTCTGGCGCGATCGTCGCCGCCCGGCCACACCGTGGAGTTTTGTCAGCAAAGGGCCCGGCCCCGTCGGCTTGGGTAACAGTTCCGAGGAGTTCAACGCCGCCTACGGTGCCTCGCAGACCACGAGTGGCGAGGCCGTCGTCTATCGCATGGGGGACAAGACTCCCTACACCGTCTTGCTGGTCTGGTTTGAGAACGACAAAGCCGTCCGACTCGTTGCCGTGCATCGCGACAAACCCAAATCGCGTAAGACCGCCGATGTCAACGCGGCGTTGTTGAAGGTGTGGGCCAGCGACCTGGCTGGTCTGGGTCTGATCCGACGCGAGGAGGTGGGGCAAGGAGAAATCCTCGGCACGTTGTATTGGCACGACGACGTGACTCGCATTTCTTCTTGGGTGCTGGAGAGTGACAAGGGGTTGCAAATCTTTACCGAGTGGCGCAGCGTCCCCTTTGATGCGAACCGTCTGAGCGTGGCGACCGGCCCCTGAAGCGTAAGGACCAAGCCGGCCGAGCCGCCTGTCCAGCAAACCACCTTTCACGAGGGGACGGAAGAGGTGAAGGATGCCTTTCCGTCCTCTCGGGGCGTTGCTAAAGCGTATTTAGGCAAGCTCGCTCTGAATCGAGCCTAGGTTAAGGGCAAGGAGGTAAGCGGTGGATCTGCTGCAACGTGTCGCACAGGGGTTCGCTTCGGTTGCTGCTCCGGAGGCGAGCAAACAGCAAGCGCTGGTCTTTCTGCAACGCTGGTTACAGGAACCCGCCTATGCTGCTTATCGGCCACAGATCGAATGGCTGATCGAGCAGCAGCAGTGGGCCGGCTTGGTGGATCGGTTCTATCAAATTTTGCCGTTCGGCACGGGGGGCCGACGCGGAGCCGTGGGGATCGGCCCCAACCGCATGAACCCCTGGACGCTGACCGCCTCGGTGCAGGGCCATTGTGATTATCTGCGGGCACAATTTCCCGAAGTGCCTCGGCTGCGGGTGGTGCTGGCCTACGATGTCCGTCGCTTTGAAGATCAGCGTCGGCAGTATTGCCCGGAGCTACCCAACCCGGTGCTGCACCTGTCCAGCCGCGATCTGGCCCAACTGGCGGCAACCGTGTACGCGGCCAACGGTATCGAAGCTTGGATTCTGCCGCCGGAGAGTCCGCATTATCTGGCGACGCCGGAGTTGTCGTTTTGCATTCGTCAACTCAAGGCTCATGGGGGGTTGAATGTCTCGGCTTCGCACAATCCCCCCGATGACAACGGAGGCAAATTTTATGACCATCGCGGTGCGCAACCGGTGCCGCCCGAAGATCAAATCATGGCCGATCTGGTCGAGCGGGTGGAAGAAATCCGCCAGGTAAGCTGGGCCGAGGCCGTGCGAAGTGGGTACATCCATTATTTGGAGGACACGCTGCACCAGGCCTACATCGAGCTATGTCGCAAGCAGAGCCTCGTAGCACCGCCCCGAGGCGATGATTTCAAGCTGGTCTTCACGCCGTTGCATGGCGTCGGGTCGATGACGGCGATGGAGGTGCTGACGGCCCAGGGGTTCCGAGTCCTACCCGTGCCAGAGCAGATGGCCCCCGATGGCCAATTTCCTCAGGTGACCAAGACACCCAACCCCGAGGTGCCCGAGTCGATGGATCGGGCTTGCGAACTAGCCCAACGCACTCAGGCGGACTTGGTCTTGGCCACCGATCCCGATGCGGACCGTCTGGGGGCGATGGCTCCGGATGCGGCAGGAAACTGGCGTTTTCTGACGGGCAACGAGATCGCTGCCCTGCTGACCCATTTTAAGCTGGCGAAGCTGTCGCAACAAAATCGGTTGCCCTCCTCGCCGATCGTCCTGACTACCGAAGTGACCACCCGACTGATTACGGCCATCGCCCGACACTTCAAGGCGCAGGTGGTCGATTATCTGTTGGTTGGTTTCAAATACATCGCCGATGTGCTATATCACCTCGAAAGCGAAGGAGAGTTCGGGGATGTGCGTGGCACGCCGGAGGATTTTATCATCGCTACCGAGGAGAGCCACGGCGTGTTGCTCACCGAGGCAATCCGCGACAAGGACGCTGGCGCGGCTGCGCTGCTGCTGGCCGAGTTAGCCCTGGATCAAAAGCGCAAAGGCAAAACCGTGGTGGACTACCTGGAGATGCTCTACGAGCAGTTTGGCTATTATCGAACCGAGGGGAACTCACTAGCGATGCAGGGGATCGAGGGCAAGCAGCAAATGCAGGCGATGCTCGAGAGCTTGCGGCACCAGCCCCCCACGCAGATCGGCGAGTTGGCGGTGACGGGCTTCGAGGATCTGCGAGACGAAGCCGGTAAGTTTGGCCCCCTGCAAGGGGCGACCGATGCGGCGGCACGTAACGTGCTTTTATTCCGTCTGGGAGAGAACGCCCGGCTCGCGTTGCGGCCGAGCGGTACCGAACCGAAAGCCAAGGTGTATCTGGAGGTCTGGACGGCCCCACGCGGCACGCAAACGCCCCAAGATTGGCAAGTCCAGCGCGAGCAAGCCGACGCCCTAGCCAAGCAGTTGGGTTCGGCCTTTGTGCAGATGGCTCTGGCACGGATCGGCCAGGCATGACATTCATTTCCTATTATGCCATGAGAAGAATCGGGTTGGGGCATAGGGGTTTCCCCGACACACTAGAGTTGACCGGCATCCCAACAGAATCTAGCCTTGGATAACGTTCCCGAGCGGGACGGTTCGTCTTGAGGTCGTTTCGGTCGTAGCGCGGGGTTTCTCTCATGGTGAATCTTATACCGGCGTTTGCCAGCATCGCCGTTACCCTTCTGTACTGTGCCTATGAGCAGCATCGACAACGGGAACTGGAGCGGCAGCGGTTGATCCGTCAACGGGTGGCACAGATGCTGTGGGCAGCGGCCGAACGTGCGGCCTGAGCCAGCTTCGATTCTACCTACCAACACGAGGGGGCTAGCCGGAGCTGGCCCCTATTTTTTGCTAGAGTCGTCAAAGTTGTTCATTCCGTCTTCCTGAAATCCTCTTCTTCTTGCCAGTTTTCTGTTCCCAAGCACAGTTATAGGCAAAATTGCCTCTAGTTACGGCCAGCGCTGCTCTCGGGAAGCCCATCGTACCTTGGCGTGTGGTGCCGACCATCCATTCGATTGATCCTAAAAAACCACGGAGGATTAGACCGATGCCCCGATCGGCTCGTCTACGTGTCGAAGCATTGGAATCTCGCTGGCTGCCCTCAGCCACAGCGGCATTGAGTTGGATCCCTAATGATCCCCAGTTTGGCCAGCAGTACGCTCTGCACAACACGGGACAAAACGGGGCCAAGGTGGACATCGACATCAACGCTCCCGAAGCTTGGCGAGTCGCGACGATTGCCCGCACCACCGTCGGCATCGTAGATACCGGCATCGACTATACTCACCCTGACTTATATCTCAACATCTGGATCAATCAGCGCGAAATTCCGCCCGCCATCCGTTCCCGTTTGATCGATACCGACGGTGATGGCCGAATCACTTTCCGCGACCTAAATGACCCACGCAATCAGGGACCCAGCAAGATCACCGATCTCAACGGCAACGGCTACATCGATGCGGGCGATATTCTGCGTCCAATCAGTCAGGGCGGCTGGGCCGACGGTCTGGACAACGCCCGCAACGGCTATGTCGATGACCTGATTGGTTGGAATTTTGTGACCAACACCAACAACCCCCTGGATGATCAGGGGCACGGCAGCCATATCTCCGGCACCATCGGCGCGGTAGGTAATAACGGTGTGGGGATCGCCGGCCTAGCGTGGAATGTTCAGCTGATGGCCTTGAAGGCTTTTGATTCACGCGGCGGCAGCAACACCCGTTGGTTGGCCGATGCCATCGACTATGCCACCAACAATGGAGCACGCGTGGTAAACGCCTCATGGGTTTTGTCCACCTCAAGTGCGATTGTGGATTCGGCCATCGAACGTGCTGCTGCCAAAAATGTGGTGGTGGTGGCCTCGGCAGGGAACAACGCCCGCAACATTGATCGTACTCCCGTGTATCCCGCAGGCAGCCAGGCTAAGAATGTAATCGTGGTCACCTCGGTGGACAATCAGGGTCGTCTCTCTTCGTTTGCTAATTTTGGCTCGAACTCGGTTCATCTCGCCGCCCCGGGCAACAACATCTTCAGCACCAACGCCTGGGGCAAGTATGGCAACCGCTCGGGCACCTCGATGGCCACCAGCTTTGTCACAGGAGCGGTGGCCTTGGTGAGCGGTCTGCGGCCGGAGTGGAACTATCGTAACGTTATCGACCAGATTCTGGGCAATGTGCGCCAGTTGGACAGTCTACGCGGCCGGGTCGCCTCGGGTGGGATGCTGGATCTGTCCAAAGCGATCCGTGTACCGGCTCGGCCAAATACACCGCCGCCGTTTGACAATGGCCCATCGCTTTCGGAAGTCACACCGACGCAGACTGGGGCTTCGCGAGGTTCCCTCACGCAGCTAACGATGCTTCTTAGCACTTCCTACCTGCCTTCGACACCCCTCGTGGTCACCCCTGCCGCAGCTACTCCGATGCAACGTCCGGAGCAATTCTTTGCCAACGCGGCTTGGCTCGATGCCTGGCGCCTTGGCCGACGCTGGCACTCTAGCCGATTCGTCTCTGCCGCAAACAACGCAAGTGATTACGAGACCTCACGCAAAAGCTAACCGCGTGGTATAGGCCGAGGTCTCACTCGGAAACTAACCGCTTGGCATAGGCCAACTCTTCGGCCAAGGACTCGGCCGCTTTGATGGAGGTGTTGCCCGGATCCAGACAAAACAAATCCCATTGTTCCCCCTTGTAACCGTGCTGACGAACATACAGATGACCGCTGGCGTCGTCCCGCTCCAGGGGAAACAGGGCACAGGGGGCCGGCTTGTACTTAAACTTGTCGCCCTCGGCGGCACCGACCTTGTGCAGGACGCAGCCTTGGTGGAAGAAGACGCACCACCCACCCACGACACGCAGCATCGGTTTACCGCTTTTCATCCGCCTACTGACGAATCCGTGCTGCTGGATCAACTGCCGAGCCTGCGGGGTCAAATGCGGCATAAACTTGGGCAGGTTCTTTTCGATTCGAGCCGACTCCTCCGTCGAAACAGGTGGTCGGCCATTTTGGCAACAGATGCCCTCACAGCCGCGACCATAGGTACATTCGAAGGTGGCCGTGTCCAGGTTCAAGACAGTCAGTGAAACGCGAGTTCGTGTCATTTGGGTTCCCCTCAACTGGCCAGTCGGGAAACAAAACGTTGTGCCAACTGCCCTTGACGCCGGGCCAGAGCATTGGCCACCAACTGCAGCGTGAATTGAGCGTGAGTGATGTTAGCCGCCCAGAGATTGTTTGATAGGCCGCGATCCGGGGCAAACTCGGGGTTGGGGTTCAGTTCGAGGACCATGAGTTGGTTGTCGCCATGACGAATGCGAAAATCCACCCGGGCGTAGTCGCGGCAACCCAGCAAATGATAAGCACGCTTGGCAATCCGGTGCATCTCCGCCAGCAGCTCAGGGGGCAACTGCGCGTTAAAATGATAGTCGGTTTCGTTGAACTCGGCGGAATTGACATCCCATTTGGCCTTGTAGGTGAGGATCGGCCACATCTGGGGATCTTTGTACTGGAAGAGTACCTCCGTACCTGGAAGCAGGACAAGCTCGGGCATCTCGACCAGGGCTAGGGTGATTTCCCTACCGGGGATATACTCTTCCACCAAGACCGGTTGGGCAAATTGCTCGTAGACAAAACGCACACGATCTTGTAGCTGCTCGAAGTGGCTCACGACGCTGGCCTGATCCACTCCGACGCTTGCATCTTGTTGGGTCGGCTTGACAATACATGGATAGCGTAACGGGTTCTCGGTCAGCTTGCCGTCCTCGACCACAAAGTACGGCGCGGTCGGGATGCCCTCGGCGTGGAACAGTCGTTTGGCCTGATGTTTGCTCCGGGCCAGTACCAACGACGGAAACGGGCAACCGGTGTAGCTGATTCCCAGCCATTCCAGCATGCCTGCGGCATAAAGTTCGTTAGCGTTGTTGTCGGGGGTGCCCTCGAACAAATTGACCACGGCGTCGGGAGCCTGTTCTTGCAAGCCGTGCAATAAGGCCGCGGCATCGTTGGTCACTCCCAGACGCCTCACGTCGTAACCGGCTTCGCGAAGCACCTTCTCCACCGCCTCGACATTGTCGATCACGTCCACTTCCGAGACATAATCGGGGTGATCTTCGGGTAGGATCGGCTCGTTGTACAGTACGGTTATGCGTTCGCGACGTGACATTCTCTGACCTCAGTCCATCTACTGCGCTAGAAATTTGTCTCTGCGGTTTGGTGGCTCCCCCAAAAGGGTACAAGTTTTGGCACAATGCCAAATGCCCGTCTCACGCACAACCCCAACTCCCCCATCAAGTCTCACTTCCCCTTGACTTCCAACCCCTCGTGCGTCGATAAACCTCTATCTTTGTGCTTTAGCGTTCACTCTGGAATTGGCATGCGGAAACCTGGCCCTCGTTGTACTCTCCTGCTGATTAGCTTGGCCAGTTTCGGCTGGGCGATCAGCTTTGGCTTGCTGGCGTCGTTGGCCCCACTGACGCTCGAAGATGCCGACCTCTCCGCGACCACGATAGGTCTGAATACCAGCCTCTACTATTTGGGCGTCGCGTTGGCTTCTCCTTGGGTGCCTTGGCTTCTCGGCCGAGCACGTCTGACCGTGCTGGTCGGGATGTTTTTAGACGGCCTAACCACGGTTGCCTTTCCTTTGGTGCATGACGTTCTCAGCTGGCATCTGTTGCGATTGATCAGCGGGGTCGGCACGGCCATGAGCCTTATTCCGATGGAGACGCTTGTCAATGCCCAAGCGGCCTCACAAGAACGCGCCTCGCGGTTTGGCTTTTATGCCTTTTGCGTGGCGTTGGGCTTGACCCTCGGCTCGGCTTGCGGTGTACCTCTCATGCCGTATTCCGCTCATCTGCCCTATTTTATCGGCGGTGCGATCACTCTCCTGGCCATGGTACTTGTCGTTTGGGGCGTTCCTGCACAAATGGCCAATGCAAACGACGACAGCACGGGTTGGCATCCCTGGCACCGCGAGCGTTTGGCCTTAGGGGCCGGTGCCGTGCAGGGCTTTCTCGAAGGCGGTACCTTTGCTTTTTTAACGCTCTATCTCCTCGGACGCGATTTTACCGAGTCGTTCGCCGGACTGCTCATTGGTACGCTCTTTAGCGGCGTGCTGGTGGCGCAATTGCCGATGTGCTGGTTGGCCGATCGCTGGGGGGTAGCCCGCTGTGTGGTCGCTTGTTTGGTCATGCTGCTGATCGGTTCATTGCTGACACCGTGGATCGCTGGGATAGCGCTGTTTTTGACGCTGTTTGTCCTAGGAGCCTGCTGTGGGGCGTTGTATCCGCTGGGGCTGGCTTTGCTGGGCGAACGCGTTCCCACCTCACTCCTGGCTCGGGCCAATGCCTATTATCTGACGGCCAACTGCCTGGGTAGCTTAGCTGGACCCTTGGTCATCGGCTTGGCGATTGAATTTTTTGGCTTGGCGGCCCTGTTCGGGGTGGGGGCAGTAGCCGTGGCCGGCGTCTTGTTGTTGGCCCCCGGTCAGACGTTGGGCACTCTACCATCCCGAGCCTCTTCGTGCCAACGACGTGCGGCTTGACGATCGGTCCTGCCCCGCTGAGAACAAGCTCATGAATCCCGAGGCACCGCTTTGGATCAACGCTCTGCACTTGCAACCCCATCCTGAGGGTGGCTGGTATCGCGAAATCTATCGCGCTGCCGAGACCATCCCCGCCTCCGCTTTGCCGCCCCGCTTTGCTGGTCCCCGAGCTTTCAGCACCTCCATTTACTTCCTCTTGCAGCAAGGCGAATACTCGGCCCTGCACCGCCTCGCCGCCGACGAGGGCTGGCACTTTTTAGATGGCTCGCCGCTGACCATTCACCAGATTGACCCACAGGGCCGCTATTCCACTCAGACGATTGGGCGCGATCCCACTCGCGGCCTGCTGCCCTGTGCTGTCGTGCCGGCCGGTTGGCTCTTTGGGGCTACCGTAGAGAGCGGCTGGGCCTTGGTCAGCTGCACCGTGGCTCCCGGCTTCGATTTCGCTGACTTTTCTTTGCCCCACTTGGACGAATTGCTCGTCGCTTATCCGCAGCACCAAGAAATTCTTCGCCGTTTGGCCCATCGTCCTTGATCTTCAACCAACACAAGGGAGACGTTCTCCCTATTCCTACTTGGGATAAGATCCTTCCCCCACTCTGCAGGAACTGGCGGATTCTCAGGGCAGAGCAAGGCAGCCTTGCGATGGGTCCGTGAGCCGGCCCAGGGTTTCTCAGCCGGTTTGGGGCTTGTCAGCCGCCTATTTCCTTGGCTTGCAGCAATTCCGTTTTGCCCCCTCGGCCGATGGCATAGTGGAACTTGCTGCCCTGGGTGGCGGCCGCACCGATGCGGCCTTTGGGGTCCAGGGCCAAAAACGCCACCCGTGCCGGATGCACGCCGCGACGCGCGGCAGCAGCATTGACGCGTTGCACGGCCAACTCGCAGGCGGCTTGAGGTGCCTTGCCGGCCCGCATAGCCTCGACCATGAGCAAGCTAGCCCCGACGCGGAGGATTTCCTCGCCGACTCCAGTCGCGCCGGCCGCTCCTGCTTCATTATCGACATATAAGCCGGCCCCGATGATGGGAGAGTCGCCGACCCGACCGGGCATCTTGTGCGCTAGGCCCGAGGTGGTACACACCCCACCCAGGTTACCGGCTCGATCCAAGGCCAGCACCGTGACCGTGTCATGCGAATCCGAGGGGAAGGTGCCGGTCGGGGCTAGATCCACGCTGGTTTGTTGGTCGTCGGCCATTTTCTTGGGTTGAGGCCGGGTTTTGTACCACTGTGCGACACACTCTGGAGTCAGCAGCGTTTCCAGGGGAAAACCTTCCTGCACCGCGAAGAGTCGGGCTCCTTCGCCCACCAGCAAGACGTGTGGCGTCTTCTCCATGACCCTTCGGGCCAAGGCCGCGACATGACGGATGTTCTCGACGCCTGCGACCGCACCACAGGCCAAGGTTTTGCCCTCCATGACGCAAGCATCCAAGGAAATGGTGCCAATGCGGTTGGCTAACCCTCCATAGCCCACGGATTGAACTGCCGGGTCGTCCTCGACGGCTTGGGCACCGGCCAGGGCGGCATCCAACGCCGGCTTGCCTGCCTCGAGTAACGGCAAGGCCGTCTTGGTGGCGGTCTGCCCAAAAGGCCAAGTAGCCACAACCACCGGTTGAATCATGAGTCATTCCTTTCGACCAGAGACTCCACCAAAAGCCAGATGCTTTTTAAGTATGGCCGGGGCCGCTGGCAAATCAAGGATTCCTCCCGGAGCTAAGGAGGTCGGTTGGCTTCGTTTTTTACGGTCACCCAGCAGTCCGGGTCGGCTGAAGTTAGGGTCGGCTGACCGCTGCCAACTCGATGCGATAGAGTTTGGTCGTGGTTAGCACATGAGCATGGCTGGCCCGCAAGGCGAGATCGACGACCGGCTCAGGCAACGGGGTTTGGCCCAGCTTCAACCCTTCGGGAGAGTAATAGCTGACGCCCTCGGCCGTACCCACCACCAGCACTTCGCGTTCATCGACGGCCAAGCGAGTGAGGGGACGGTCGATACTCCACAAGCGTTGAGGTGCTTCGACCAAACCGGCGTCGCTCACGCGAGCCCGCCAGATCTCTTTGCCAACCGCCAGGTAGAGATGGTCCCCTTCCGCGTTCAACGCTACATCCTCAACGCGGAGTGTGCCTAGGGGAACCGAAGCCAGAACGTTGGCCGCGTTCTGATACTTCACCTTTCCATCGCCCTGGACAATATAGATGCCTCGATGTTTGTCGCTAGCCAGACGCGAGGGTTCATGCAGCGGACGGCGGGGATCGCCCGGCCGAGTGCGGACCTGCGTTTGGAGTTCCACCCGGTGCAGGAGGGGGCCATGTTCCAACGCCAACCATACCGCGCCGCGTCGGTCCAACGCTAAATCGCGTATCGGGGCCACCGGATAATACCACTCGCTGACCTCGCCCTCACGCGGTAAACGCAAGATGCGGTCACGCTCGGCGATCAGAGCCGTCCCCACCTCATCCACTACCACCGCTCGCGAATCCTTCAGCCCTTGCAAGCGGAGTTCGGCCGCCACGTCGCGATGCAGGAAGTGACGTTTCCAGTCGTCAGCAGTCGAACCCACATCTTGCTTGGTGAGGAAGCGCAAGGCATGAACGATTGCGGGTTCGTTGCTGCGTGTGATTTTGCCTTCGAGGCGGGGGCGTTCCTCTGCTCGCAGCGGACGTTCCCGCGTCAAAAAGTCAAAGCGTTGTTGTTCAGGCCACTTGCCGGGATTCGACACAATCTGAGGCAACGAGAAATCCTGACGCAAATACGTCACCCGAGCCGTCACCATCAACGACTGCGGCGCGTAGTACAGCGGACCCGAGGGGATCGGCGTATCGGTGGTCGGTACGTTGCCACGCACCAAGTCAACCGGGTCGAACGAGGGCGGATGACACAGCAGACAACCGCGGAAGTGATTGATCCGCACCAGTTCACGCACATACTCGCCCTTTTTGCCCGGCTTGCTATATGGCGCTACTGGATCGGGTTGGTCGAGCATCTGGAGCAGCCCCGGGATCACTTCCTTCCGCTGCAACGCTGCCAGAGCCTCGGCCGCATGAAAGTTGATCGGCTGCCAGGGATAGCGTAAGGCAGCCATCAACACCCCCACATATTCTTCCGAAGGACGGGTGGCTAGCGCTTGCACAGCCTGAAGTCGGCGTTCGGGATCGAGGTCAAAGCAGGCCCGTTGGGCCAACGCCACCGAGGCTCGCGGCGAAGCAATCTTCGCCAACGCTTCGATCAACACCTTGCGCCGCTGCGTGTTCTCGGCCATGAGCATCTGGACCAGCACCGGGACAGATTCGTTTGCCAACCACTGTTGCGAAGCATGACGGAACAAAGCGGTCGACAAAGCCTCGGTCGAGCCGAACGGGTCGTCCGTGGTGCGGAGCGAGGAGAAGCTAACGCGTGGGCGAGTGAGCAGTTCACGCAACTGAAGCGATTTTTCTTGCAGATGCTTGGCATCGGGTTCGGACAATTTGCACGCTTCGCCCCGCAACGGATTCAAGCCGACCTGCTCCAGCAAAGGGGGTGGCTCAGTGTGCAGGCGAGAAGTCGCCCCCTGCGTCATGGCACGCTGCGCCTCATTCCGAGTGAACGTCGTGTACAGCGAAATCTCAGGAATTTTTTCCAGTTGTCGCACCAATGCCGGCTCGTCGAGCTTCTGGGCTCGCGGAAGGCGAATCGCCTCGGGACGCAGCGGCCGCGGTCGAGGTCCTAGGTCGGGCAATTCCGGGAGAGCGGCACGCAAGGGCATCTCGACGCGTGGTATCTCGATCACGGGGGGAGGAGGGGGCAGCAACGCCGTAACGCTCGGAGGTTGCAGGGGAGGGAGATGCTTCTCGACGGGCGCGGTGTCGAAAAACACGTCCTCGTCTTCCTTCGGGCAAGCGGGGACATGGTGCAAAACAACGTGGCTCGCCCCTGGTTCTTGCCCTGGAAGGCTCGGCGGCGCGGTTGTTTCAACGGGTGCGTTTGGCTCGACTGGGGGGCGAGGGGGCAGCATGCGGACAACCCCCACGATGAGTAGGAATGAGGCCACACTCGTTCCGACAACCACCGCAATCCATCGTGAGAACAGCATAAGAGGTGCCTCCTGGAAAAGAAGGGTCACACCTATGCTAATCCGATCGAGCGCATGTGTCAAGCAAGCGAGATTTGTAGATCTGCTTGAGTGTCCTTAACCATTCACGCTGGCGACTACTGCCTCGGGACCCAGGCGGGTGCAAAATTCGCCAAAACTTTCGCCCGCGTGCCGTTCCTGCTTGAAACGGCGTAGGAGCGGTTCCAGCGTGGCAACAATCTCGCCGCGGGGCACCAGATCACGCAACTTGAAATTCAGCCGATCCCCCTGCACCCGACCGCCGACATACAGCACATACTTTTCGCCGGAGCGGCCGACGATGCCGATGTCGCTCTGATAGGGGCGGACGCAACCATTGGGGCAGCCTGTGGCCCGCACGCCGAGCCGCTCGTCTGCAAGACCCAGTTCCTGGAGTTTGGCTTCGAGCTGATCGAGCAGCCCGGGCAGCATGCGTTCCGACTCGCTGATGGCCAGCCCACAGGTGGGTATCGCAGGGCATGCCATGCTGTGCTGCCGCAGTGGGCTGACGTGGCGGGGCACGCCATGTTCGTCGAGAATCTCTTCCACCTGAGCGATCTGCTCCAGGCTCAGGCCCATCAGCAGCACGTCTTGCATCGGCGTCAGACGCATCGGCATCCCGAAGCGCTGCGCAATCGTTCGTAGCGCCGTCCGCAACCGCATCGGACCTTCGTCTTTGACCCGGCCGTTCTCCACACGCAAGCCATAAAACCAGCGGCCCAGGCCCATGGGATGCGCTCCGAGGTGCAAGTCGAAGCCGGTTACAGGCAACTGCTTGGGGGGCGTGAGCGGCCCGGCATAGTCTCTGGCCAGCACTTCGCGAAATCGCTCCACGCCCCAATCGTGAACGACATACTTGATACGGGCACGCTTGCGGTCGGCTCGGTTGCCGTGGTCCCGAAACAATTTTACTACCGCTTCACTCAGGGCGACGGCTTGCTCGGGACGCACGTAACAGATGGACTTGGCTAGATGCGGGAAGGTGTCCGGCTTGCTGTGGGTCATCCCCATCCCGCCGCCCACCAGCACATCGTAGCCGACCACCTGACCGGATTGGACGTCGGCCAGAAAGGCCAAGTCTTGCGAGAAAACGTCAACGCAATTATCCTCGGGCAGGCCGATGCCGATCTTAAACTTGCGCGGCAGGTAGACGTTGCCGTAGATCGGTTCTTCCTCGGTGCCACTGTCCGGCAGAGGTTGGCTATCGAGCCAAATTTCGTGGTAGGCCCGACTCCGCGGGGTCAGGTGGTCGGCGATGGCCTGGGCGAGTTGTTGCATCGCCTCGCGTGGCCCGGGCACCGGGGCTGGACAGGCCATCACATTGCGGTTGACATCGCCACATGCCCCTAAGGTGGTCAGCAAAGCGGCGTTGATGGCTTGGATGTGGGCCTTGAGATCGCGTTTGAGTATGCCATGAAACTGAATGCCCTGGCGGCTAGTGAAACGCAACGTACCGTTGGCATAGCGGCCGGCCAGGTCGTCCATGGCCAGATATTGCTGGGCAGTGAGGTTGCCACCGGGCATCTTGAGGCGGACCATGAACAGGTGGAATTTGCCGAGCCCTTCGCCGCGGCGAGTTTTGCGGGCGTCGCGGTCTTCTTGCTGGTAGCTGCCGTGAAACTTTAACAGATTCTTGTCGGCCTCGTCGAACTTCTCACTGTCGCGGGCTAACTCGTCGGCCAAGCTGCCACGAAGCTTGCGGCTGTTTTCTTTGATCTGTTCGACACCCGAGCGCTTCTGATCATCGGCCATCCGATCCTCCTCCGTGGCGTGAAGGGAAGACTCCACAGGATCCTTACAAACTTTATCAACTACAAGATCATTCTAGACACCGCATTAGTCGGCTTCAAGCGAAACTAGCCGATGCGTCGATTCCTTTCGAGGTCATTCCCGTGGAGGCTGGACATGGCAACGCTGCTCAACTTGGGTTATCTCGTCGTGCTACACGAAAATGGAGGCTATGTAGGCGGCTACATGGTGATCAACGCGTTGGGTCGGCCTCTGGAGTTTCGTCTCTCCAGTGCGGTGCAGCCCAACAAGGTACAGCAGATTCTTTACGCCCATACCCTTGAGCTTTACATTTGTGGCGAATTGATCGGCAAGGCTCTGGTGGACAAGGCGGCCGTCTCGGCGGGCCTGATTCTGACAACCAGCGAGCCGGCCCTGGAATTGCGTCACAAGGTAGAGGTGCCTGTGGTTTTGCTTAGCGAGCAATCCCTCGAACACGAAGACGCCCTGGCCCTGCCACGGGGCGGATCGCTGCGGTTGCATCCCCACTTTCCGCAAGACCGTGCGACCGTGTTGGCTCTGCTCGAACAAGTGGGCAACCTGGACCTACGCGAACCGTTCAGCCGCGTTCGCGATGCCCTGAGCGAAGCTCGCAAAATGGGCGTCACTTCGCGTAGCTCTCACGCGGCCTGAGCAAGCAGCTCAGCCGGATCGCGGAAGTGCCTTCTTTGGCCGACCGGTTTTTGTTGCCGATGGGTTCTACTGGAGCTTCGCAAAAGGCGAGGGGCAAAGCTTAGCGGGGAAGACCTCTTAAGAGACTCTTCCCCACGGCGTTGTCGCTCGCCCAGAAAAGGTTTACTTCTGGTTTACTTCTTCAGGACTTTCTTGATCTCTTCTTCGAGCGTGCTGATTTGGCCAGCCTTGTTCAGCACCTTGCCGTCTTTGCCGACGATGAAGATGCTGGGCAGCACCATGATGCCGTATTGGTTGGCGAGCTTGCCATCCAGTCCGCCGGGCGTGTGCAGGTGGGTGCCCGGGGCGGCATGCTTGGTGGCAAAGGCAGTGCCCTCGGCTGAGGAACTATCGACGTTCACGCCCAGGATGGCGAGTTGGCCTTCGCTTTTCTCCTGGAGAGCCTTGAGCTTGGCGAAGTCGCTGGCAG
>Ga0272446_1000116_pt1 | contig 110421 bp, 96 predicted proteins | sample YNPCB0061_FD_194587 | JGI IMG/M metagenome (GOLD analysis project Ga0272446, IMG submission 194587) | Hot spring microbial mat communities from Yellowstone National Park, WY, United States - YNP-CB-006-1 | ecosystem: Environmental > Aquatic > Thermal springs > Hot (42-90C) > Sediment | place...
ACGACCGCCTGCACAAAGCTGGCAAGCCACCGAAGGTCGCCATCACCGCGTGCATGCGAAAGCTTCTAACGATCCTGAACGCGATGGTGCGAACGAACATGCCCTGGCGCGCGCTTCAGGCTTGACGGAGGTAACGGCTGCTCCTGTTCAAAAACTCTGTTAGTCGGCGGCGTCGGCGGCGAGCGAGGCGAGCGCCGTCGCGGCCTGCTCCGCCGTCGGGCGCGCGCCCGGCGTCGCGTCGAGCATCGCCGCGAGTAGCGCCCGCAGCGACGCGCGCGCCGGCTCCGACAGCGCGGCATCGACGGCGGCCGGCAGCGTCCCGTCCCAGCGCGCGGTACCGCGCAGGAGCCCCGCGCGATCGCCGAGCCAGCCGGCGAGCGCCGCCGTCCCCGACAGGAGCTCGACGGCGATGACCCCGGCGGCGTAGACGTCGATCGGCGGGCTGATGTCGCCGCGCCGCCCCTCGGCCGGCATGTAGGCCAGCGTGCCGCGCGCCGAGCGCTCGTCGGTGGCGCCCTGCCCGACGAGCCGCGCCAGCCCGAAGTCCCCCAGCACCAGCTCGGCGCGTCGCCCGCGCGGCAGCCCCTCGGGCGCGGCGCGGAACAGCAGATTGGCGGGCTTCACGTCGCCGTGCACCACCCCGCGACGGTGGACGGCCTCGAGGACGCGCAGGATCTCGGCCGCGCGCCCGAGCGCCTCCGACGGCGCCATCGCCCCGCGCGCGAGCGTCTCCTTGAGCGAGCCGCCCTCGCACAGCTCCATCGCGAGGAGCTGGCGCTCCTCGTCGAGATCGTAGATGGCGACGACGCCCGGGTGGCGGACGCTCGCCGCCACCCGCGCCTCGACGAACGCGCGCGTGCGCGCCTCGGCGCGATCGGCGGCGCGCGTGTGCGGGTGGAGGATCTTGATGGCCAGCGGGCGATCGAGCTCCTCGTCGCGCGCGACGTAGACCGCGCCCGAGGCGCCGCGCCCGAGCTCGCGCACGAGGCGGTAGCGCCCGGCGAAGGCGCCCGCGTCGGGCAGCCCGGCGATCGTCGGCGCGGCGAGCGGGGCGACGGCGGAGGCGCCGGCGCGCGGGCCGAGCTTGCCATGCAGCGCGCGCGCGCGCGGGTAGTCGAGGTCGATCGCCAGGAGCGCCTCGAGGTGGGCGCGCGCCCCGTCGGTGTCGCCAGCGCGCTCGGCGAGCTCGGCGAGCAGGAGCCGCGCCTTGAGCGCGTGCGGGTGCGCGTCGGCGTGGCGCTGCGCGTAGGCCGCGAGCAGCCGTTCGAGGAGCGGGCGCGCGGCGCTGTCGTCGCGGCGATCGCAGAGCACCTCGGCGAGGCGCATGACGAGCTCGAGATCGTCGGGGACCGCGGCGACGAGGCGCCCGAGGAGCTCGAGCGCGGTCCGCTCGCGCCCGGCGGCGAAGAGGCGCCCGACCGCACCGAGCACGTCGCGATCGACGACGGCGGCGCGCGCGGTGGGATCTCCGTCGGCGAGCCGCTCGAGGAGGCGCCGGATGGCCACCTCGTCGGCGGGCGGCTCGGGCGGCCCCTCCGGCCCCCCGTCGAGCACGTCGCTCTCGACGCGCACGCGCGAGCGGCGCTCGGGCACGCCCGCCGTCGCCGCCGGCCGCCCGCCGCCGAACACGCGCTTCACCCGCGACCAGAAGCCGCCGCTCGGCGCCGTCGGGGAGACCGCGCCGTCCTCGCCGCCGCCCGCCTCGTCGGCGCCGTCGCTCCCGCGCGGCGTCTTCGGCACGCTCACGGCTTCACCCCGTCGGCGACCTCGTACCGCATCGCCTCCTCGCCGCCGCCCATCGCCTCGACGACGTCGCCGCGCACGAGCTGCACCGGCCCCGCCACCTGGTGCCCGCCGAGCATCAGCACCCGCCCCGGCGCCGGCGCCAAGAACGGCCGCCCGTCGCTGAACCGCAGCACCGCGCCCCCCGGCAGCGGCAGCGGGTGCGCGCTCGCCTCGATCGCCAGCCCGCGATCGAGCCCGCGCGCCACCGTCAGCGCGAGCACCGCCCCCGCCGCCTCGCGCCGCACCTGAAACCCGATCACGCATACCTCGCCGATCCCCAGCTCGCCCGCGTCGGGCAGCGGCAGCGTCCCGCCGATCGGCACCCCGCCGAGCGTCGTCCCGTTGCGCGACCCGAGATCGCGCACCGTGAACCCACCGCCGTCCGTCGCCGCGAGCTCGACGTGCCGCCGCGACACGCCCGCGTCGCGCAGCACGATCTGGCAGGTCGCCTCCCGCCCGAGCACCACCGGGAACCCGCCGACGTACCGCCGCTCCTCGGCGGCCGGCGCCGTCGCCCGCCGCAGCTTGAGCGCGACCTGTCCCCCGACGAGCAGCCGCCCCTCGAGCACCTCGAGCTCGTGCCGGAACCCCGTCTGCTCGGCGCCGGTCGCCTCCTCGACGCAGGCGCGCAGGTGGACCAGCGCCACGTCGCGCTCCCCCGACGCCATCTTCAGCCGGTGCTCCTCGTACGCCTCCGACACGCGGTGGCGTCGCTTCCGTCGCCCCTCCTCGCGCGCCAGCACCGCCTCCAGCCGCTCGACCTCCCCCGCCTTCTGGTACGCCTCCGCCGCCGCCAGCTCGTCCCCGACGAGCTCGTAGCACTCGCCCGCGCCGCCGTGGTCCGCCGCCGACTCGAACAGCACCGCCGCCTCGCGCACCACCTTCTGGTCCGCCTCCGAGACGACGCCCACCTGCTTGGCCCACTGGTAGAGCGCCCGCGCGATCCTCCGCCGAGCCGACTTCCCGTCGGGATCCTGCGGGTCCGCCCAGCGGATCGCCGCCCGCAGCTCTTGCAGCTTCCCCTCGGGCGACGGCGCGCGCTCGGCGCGCAGGAGGTGCATCTCGGCGACCTTGGCGTGCTCTCCGGCGAGCGCGTAGGCCCGCGCCGCCTCGCTGTAGTCCCCGGCCGCCTCGGCGGACACGGCCCGCCGGAAGTCGGCGGAGAACATGCGCTTCCAAAAGGTCATCGTGGTCGCTGTCCGTGATGATAGCGCGTGCCTGCGCTATGCTCCCGTGTCCGATGCTGGAGCATGTCGCGCTCAACCAGACGCGGTTCAATACGCCCGGCGTCGCCCCCGACAACCGGGGCGTCCTCCTCGGCAAGCAGGCCGCGCTGCTCTTCTCGTCCGTCGATCGCCTCGTCGGCTTCTTTCGCGTGTGGTGCGAGGAGTCGTCGATGGACGACCTCCTCGCCAAGCTGAAGATCCATCAGGTCCGCTCTCCCCTCGAGACGCGCGAGCACCTGGTGATCTTCCACGCCACGACGTCGTACCTCGTCGATCGCGCCGCGCGCATGGCGGCGATGTTCGGCGGCCTCACCTTCACCGGCAGCGGCAAGCACTTCGTGAAGTACCGCGACAACGCCTCGCCGCTCGGCTACGACGTCACGCAGCTCGCCGCCGACGCCGGCGACTTCGCGCTCTACCACGACACCTTTTCGCAGTCGTACACGCGGGTCAAAGACGTCCCCTTCGACCAGCTCGTTTTCCGTCTATCACTAAGGCACCTCCCCGGCGGCCTCGGCCCCGAGCTCTCCGAGCGCGCCGACCGCGAGGTCCTCTGGCTGATCGTCCGCCCGGGGCTCCTGCGCAGCGTCCTCACCTACCTCTGGCGCAACCGCGTCCGCGCCGAGGCCGCCGTCGCCTCGACGGGCGCCACCGCCGGCACCTTCACCGGCGCGCGCGAGCTCGGCCTCATCCGCGTGCACGACCTCCCCGACCGCATGCTCGACCTCTTCCGCCAGGTCCCCGGTGTCGAGGTCCACCGCCCCGTCGGTGACAACTGCACCGTGCAGGTCGGCTTCCGCCACCCGCTGCGCCTCGAGGCCTGCGCCGCCGTCTTCGACAAGGACAAGCTCTACGTCTTCTCCGGCGAGCGCGACGCCGTCGACGTCCTCGCCTCGATGCCGCCGCTCGTCCCGGCGCACGACCTCATCGGCAGCGGCTTCGATCTCGGCGAGCGCCCCGAGCCGCGCCCGCTCACCGCCGCCGCGCCCGAGCAGATCCAGATCTCGCTCAAGCTGGTCCCGTCGACGGCCGAGTCGGCGCACCGCCGCGTCACCGCGACGCTGATCCCGTGGTCGCAGGCGGCGTGGCTGAAGCGCCTCATCTACGCGCTCCCGCCGACGCTGCTCGCCACCTACCGGGTTGCCGCGATCGCCGAGGGGCTGTTCGTGATCGGCGAGCAGGGCGTCGACGGCCTGCCGCTCGGCGCGCTCTATCAGGAGGCGGCGCCGTCGATCTACGTCCCGCTCGGCCACGAGTTCCTCCCGCGCGTCTCGCAGGCGGTGCTCACCGATCAGGTCGGCGGCACGAGCGGCCGCTACATCCTCTTCGTCCTCGGCGGCGAGGGGCCGCTCGCGCTCGAGCACGCGCTCTTCGAGCCGCTCGGCCGCCGCGCGCTCGCCCGCCTCACCGCCGAGCCGCGCGAGCGCGATCCGCGCCTCGAGCCGGCGCGCGCCGCCACCCCCGCCACCGTCGTCAACGAGGAGGCCCCCGCCTTCCCGCTGTGGGGCTTCACGACGAAAGAGAGCACGTGAGCCGCGAACAGAAGCGACTGCCCGCGGGCGAGCCGCTCCTGCCCACCTGGCTGCACGAGTTCGTCCTCCCGCTCGTCGCTGGTGGCGACGTGCGCGTCTCGCGCGTCTTCGGCGCCGTCGAGCTCCGCCGCCTCGAGGACGAGGCCTTCACCATGGAGAGCGACGAGCGCGCGCTCGCCCTCGCCGAGGCGCGCCAGGAGGTGATGGCCGAGCTCCTCATCGACCCCGCGCCGCCCGCGCTCGACGACGAGGCCATCCGCCTCGCGCTCGCGGTGCAGACGATGCTCTTCTTCGGCCACCCCGCGGCCACCGCAGCGACGGTGCGCAAGAGCCGCCTGCGCGAGGTCGCCGCCTGGACGCAGGAGCAGCTCGCGGCGCTGATGCCCGCCGAGGGCCCGACCCAGCTCGCCGCGCGCCACTCGATCCTCCACCACCTGTTCGACCTCGGCCGCGACGACGTCCGCGTGTCGTTCTGGGCCGGCCGCCGCGAGTTCCGCGGCCAGGAGCCGCCCGCGCGCCTGCTCGCCTGGCAGCGCGTCCGTCGCGTGCGCGAGGAGCGCTGGCGCACGTCGATCGTCGGTGAGGCGCTCGGCGATCCGCTGGCCCGCGGCCTCCTCGACGCGCTCCTCGTCGCCTCGCCGCTGACCGACCTGCTCTCGCCGACGCGCACCGAGCCGCCGCTCGACCTCGCGCGCCTCGCCCCGCACCTCGCCAACGCCGCCATCGCGCGCGCCGTCTGCGATCGCTGGCTGACCCTCGGCCTCGGCGAGGTGGGCGGCCCGCTCGTCGGTGCGCTCTTCCGCCTCTACGACCAGCGCGGCCAGCGCGCCGCCGCGCGCACCGCCACGGCGCTCGCCTGTCACCTCGTGCTCCTCTGGCTGTTCGCGCGCCCGACGGCGCCCGACCCGGTGCGCGTCGCCTCCGAGATGCAGGTCCTCGGCGCCACCCGCCCCGGCCTCCGCGATCTCTTCGGCCTCTTCGTCGCTGCGCAGCGCTTCGACCTCGGCGCGCCGCCCGACCTCGCGCGTGACGCCCGCCTGCGCGCGCCGCTCGACGCCTGCCTGAAGGCCTGCCGCCAGATCGTCGGCCCCGAGCGCATCACCGAGATCGAGGGCGCCATCGCCCGCGGCGTCGACGCCCCGCTCAAGCTGGCCGCACAGGCGTGATCCCGGGCCCGTCTGCCGGACCGGTACACGCCCCGGGGGTTCGGGGGCGTAGCCCCCGACGATAAAGTGCTAAGGTATCCCGTCCGACGATGACCACTCCCCAGTCGATGCCCGACACCCGCCTCAGCGTCCGCCTCCAGGAGGCGGCCCGCGTCATGTCGTCGCACTTCCTCGACAAGGAGGAGGTCATCCGGCTGATGCTGATCAGCCTCGTCGCCGGCGAGCACCTCCTCCTCGTCGGGCCGCCCGGCACCGCGAAGTCGGCGATGGTGCGCATGTTCTCGCGCCTCGTCGACTCGAAGTACTTCGAGTACCTCCTCACGCGCTTCACCGAGCCGAACGAGCTCTTCGGCCCCGTCGACATCCGCGCCTTCCGCGAGGGCGTCTACACGCGCCGCACCGAGACCATGCTCCCCGAGGCGGAGGTCGTCTTCCTCGACGAGATCTTCCGCTCCAACTCGGCGATCTTGAACTCGCTCCTCACGATCCTCAACGAGCGCCGCTTCGCCAACGGCTCGAAGATCATGAGCGTGCCGCTCCTGTCGATGTTCGGCGCGTCGAACGAGGTGCCGAACGACGACAACCTCTCGGCGATCTTCGACCGCTTCCTCCTGCGCGTCGTCAGCGACAACCTCGACAGCTACCACTTCCACAACCTCGTCGCGAAGGGCATCCAGAACGAGGCCGCGCGCCTCGGCGGCAAGGACACCATCCGCCCGCTGCTCCACGCGCGCGAGCTCCACGAGCTGCACCGCCGCTTCGACGGCTACCTCCGCTTCAGCGAAGATTTTCTGTCGAAGTACAAAGGGCTCGTCTTCCAGATCCGCTCCGAGGGCATCAGCCTCTCGGACCGCCGCGTGGTCAAGCTGCTGAAGCTCTTCGCGGCGTCGGCGATCGTCGACGGGCGCGACCAGCCGAACGACGGCGACTTCTTCATCTTGAAGCACATCTGGAACAACCTCGATCAGACCGAGATCCTCGAGGAGATCGTCGCCCCCGTCGTCGACCGCTACTACCGCGACCACCCGTCCGAGCGCCGCTACGCCGCCGGTCAGGCGGGCCTCGACGAGATCCTCTCCGAGCTGTCGATGATCCGCGAGCTGCTCCTCGGCGGCGAGCCGCTCTCCGACATCCAGCTCTTCTCGCAGCTGAAGAACCTCAACGAGATCAAGGCGGCGCTCCAGGCCATCGACAGCGAGGCGGCGCGGCGCATGGTCGCCGAGGTCGATCAGCTCCTCGAGAACGTCTTTTCGTCTAGCAAATTCGGGTGACAGGCTAGGCCATGCTCGCGCCGGAGAAGCGGCGCTCGTTCATCGCGCGCCAGGTCGGGACGCTGGTCCTCTCGCACGTTCGGGTGCAGAACCCGATGGCCATCGTGCGCGCGGCGGCGTGGGCCAACCGCATGTCGCGCCTCGGCGTGCACCTGCCCTTTTTTGTCATTCACGATCTCGGGCTGCTCCTCACCGCCCCGCGCGGCGCGGCCGGCCTCACCATCGGCCCCAACGAGGCGCTCCTCGGCGCGGCCGGCCTCAACGACGAGGCGCGCGCTCTCTGCCGTCAGTACGCGGCGCTCCTCGGGACCATCGCGCAGACCGAGATCGTCGAGAAGTCGACCACCTGGCGCCTGCGCGACGACCTCGTGGCGGTGCTGCTCACCAAGGTCCTCGGCGACCTCTTCCACCGCTTCACCGACCCCGGCAAGTCCGTCGGCGTCGAGGAGCTGCCGCTCGATCCCCAGGTCTACGGCGACGCCGACCTGGTCCAGCACTGGCGCGACTTCGACCGCCAGAGCGCAGTCGCCTTCCTGCGCTTTTTAGTCTCGCAACAATTGCACGTCTACACCTCGCTCGAGCAGATCGACCTCGACACCCTGCGGCTGCTGGGCGTCTTCGCGTCGGGCGGCGTGACCGCGCCCGCCTCCCCGGCCATCGACCTCGTCGACCTCTTCGGCGTCTTCCAGTCGGCTGAGGCCAACGACGTCGTCAACTTCTCGCTCGAGCTCCTCCCGTCGGTGCTCGAGACCAAGCGCGCCTCCGGCGTGCAGACCTTCGCCGTCGACGGCTACGCCTCGATCGAGCGCCGCGGCAACCTCGACTCGCTGATCCTCTCCGAGTTCGCCTACGACGAGGAGCTCTTCGAGCGCAAGATCATCGACGACGAGCTCTACTACTACGGCCACGAGAAGCAGCGCGAGGAGGAGCGCCGCCTGCAGTACCTCCTCGTCGACAGCTCGCCCTCGATGCGCGGCGTGCGCCAGGTCTTCGCGCGCGGCCTCGCGCTGACGCTGGCGAAGAAGCTCGTGCTGCAGGGCGACGAGGTCTGGCTGCGCTTCTTCGACTCGCGCCTCTACGACGTCCAGCGCGTCACGCAGTCGGACTTCGCCGCGCCCTACCTCCTCTGCTTCAAGTCGGAGCGCGGCCGCAACTACACCAAGGTCTTCCGCCAGCTCCACGGCGAGCTCGCGCGCCTGCGCCGCGAGGAGCGCCGCCAGGTGGTCGCGACCATCATCACCCACGGGCAGTGCCACATCCCCGTCGAGGTCGTGCAGCAGCTGCGGCGCGAGGCCTACCTCTACGGCATCTTCATCCTGCCCAGCTCCGACGTCAGCCTCGACTACCTCGACCTCCTGCACCGCTCGCAGATCGTCGACGAGAAGGCGCTGGCCAGCCGCAAGGGGCGGCGCGATCGCGCGCTGGAGATCGTCGAGGACGCCGGCGGGCGCCCACCGGGCGCGGGCGACAAGCGCGCCGTCGAGAAGGCCAAGCCTGCCGCCCCACCGCCGCCCGCCGAGGAGACGACGTGAGGCGCGCCGCCGCATTGTTGTCTATCGTCATTTCGGGCGCCGCGTTCGCCCAGGACGGCGGTGCCCCCGAGGCGCCGAAGCCGAAGGCCGCCGACAGCGCGCGCGGCGGCGTGCGCCTGTGGTGGTCCTACCCGCGCGACGACCAGTCGGCCATCGAGATCGACGACGCCAACCTCGGCGCCTCGCGCTTCGAGACCCGCGCGGCCTTCATCGCCGTCGCCGGCACCTGCGACGTCCGCCGGGTGGCAAAATCCGTCAAGCAGAAAGACGCCGGCACCAAGATGATCGTGCGCGAGGTGCGCGTCGAGCACCTCGACGACGCGATGAAGACGACGCGCGAGACCCGCTGCGTGCTCCCGCTTGCCGCCTGGCGCACCAAGCTCGGCGAGCGCATGGTCGAGCGCCTCGAAGACGAGCTCGATGCGCACATGTCCTTCCTCATCCCGCGGAAGTTGCCGGTGAAGAAGCCGTGATCCGACCCGCTCCCGCTCCCGCTCCCGCTCCCGTTCCCGAAGACAACATCGCTCGTGTGACTTCGGGAGCGGGAGCGGGAACGGGAGCGGGAGCGGGCACAGATTCCGACGGTGGAGCCCGCAAATGATGGAGGCCAACCAGGAGCTCCTCGCGCGCGCGCAGGCGCTCTACGCCGCCCACCGCTACCCCGAATCGGAGCGCATCTACCGCCAGCTCCTCCAGCAGACGCACGTCATCGACTTCGAGTACGACGAGTGGCTGAAGGGCATCGCCGAGTGCTACCGCGCGCTCGGGCGCCAGGCCGAGGCCGGCTACGTCTATCTCTACCTGCACCAGTTCGACCGCGCCGCCGAGGCCTTCGTGGGCTCGCCGATCGGCGCGCCGCGCGTGAAGGAGCTCGAGGCGCAGCGCACCCAGGGCGACCCGGCGCGCCGCCTCTTCCTCGCCGCCGGGCAGGGCTACGCCGCCGCCAACCGCCACGTCCTCGCCGCCGTCGCCTTCGCGCAGGCCAAGGACTATCGCGAGGAGCGCCGCGCCTGGGAGCGCGTCCTCCGCGACCCGCGCCTCCGCGGCCGCCCCTACGAGGAGGCGCTCACCCACTTCAATTTGGGTCTAGCGGAAAAGCGCGACGGCGACAAGGAGGGCGGCGCCCGCCACCTCATCGCCGCGCAGCGCCTCCTCGAGGAGGTGGCCGACGAGTTCGAGGTCCACGGCGAGCGCCACCGCGCCTTCGACTGCTACTGCATCCTCCTCGAGCTCGGGCGCGAGGCCGGCAGCTACGAGAACCTCGCCGAGGGCTACATCAACTGCATCCGCGTCCTCAAGGAGGACAACCTCAAGTTTTATGTCTTGCAGTATTACGAGGACTTCCTGCGCATCAGCCTCGAGCGCGAGGAGTTCCACGCCGCCGCGACGGTGTGCCGCGAGGCCGCGGACTACGCCCGCCGCGTGGGCCTGGTCTACGACCGCGGCTACATGAAGCGCGCCGCCGAGATCTGGTGGAAGGCCGCCGAGAAGAACGAGCGCGACGGCGGCCCCGCCGAATTGACGGAAAATGCCTACCTGGCGGCGATCGACAGCTTCAACTCCGTCGGCGACTTCTTCCACGTGCGCGAGACCTACAAGCGCCTCTCGCTGCTCGCGCTCGGCGACAAGAAGCGCAAGCGCTACGCCGACGTCGTCGCCCGCTACGCCGACGTGTGGCAGGAGGCCATCGACGCGCCGCCCTTCCCCGAATATCTCCGGCAGCAGCACGCCTATCCGGAAATCTGGTATCACGATTTGATCGAATGGGAGCTCGACGGGGATCACGTCGAGGTCTGCGCGTCGATCATCGGCGACTTGAAATACGCCGATATGATTCGCCGCCGCGCATTGACGGTGCTCCTCAATCACCTCGATGCGCGCCACCGCGGCAACGTCCCGGCGCCCGAGTCCGGAGACCTCGACGCCGACGCGCTGGCCCAAATCGCCACCGGGCTCGGCGAGCTGCAGGCCTACGCCGCGCTCCGCCCGCTCGAGAAGCTGTTCGAGAGCCCGCAGGAGGGCGTGCGCCGCGCGACGATGGTCGCCTGCCAGCACCTCTTCTTCAAGCGCACCTTCCAGCTGGTCACGCGCGGCCTCTCCGACGGGTCGCGCCTCGTGCGCGAGGCGGCGCTCGAGGCGGTGCGCAAGCTGCACTTCCCGCACGCCTTCGATCCGTTGACGCGCCTGTTCCGCGACAGCGACGACCAGAAGGTGAAGGAGGCGGCGCTGCAGAGCCTCGGGCGCAACGCCAGCCTCGAGGCGGGCGAGTTCCTCATCGAGGTCTTGCGCTACGAGGGCGAGCCGCTGCGCGACCTGGCGCGCCGCCTCCTCGCGCAGTTCGAGAACCCCGACGTGATCCCCATCCTCAAGAAGCACCTCGAGCTCGAGACCGGCCCCACGCGCCAGGCGCTCGACCAGATCCTCCGCACGCTCGCCGTCCGCGCGCCGCTCGGCTGATTCGCGCTAGACGCTAATCAGCGACGCAGCTCCCCGTCGACCACGGGAAGAGCCCCGCGCGCGCACCGCGCCGAAGAGCGCGTTGCCGGCGACGACGCCGGCGAGCGACCAGAGCGCCAGCCACTGCCCCTCGCCGAGCTGCGCGAAGATCACCGCCGGGCAGGCGCCCGTCACCGCCCACCCCAGCCCGAACACGACGCTGCCCGGCACCAGGCCCGGGTGGCGGATGCGCCGCGCCCACAGCGGTCCGACGACCCGCGCCGCCGCCAGCCACGCCGCCGCCAGCAGCGCGCAGGCGCCGCCGAACGTGAGGAACAGGCGCGCGTCGCCGAGCGTGAACATCCGGTGCACCTCGTCGATCGAGGTGAAGCCGGCCGCGCTCAAGACGAAGCCGAATGCCACGCCGAGGCCGAGCGCCAGGAGCGCGCGCGTCACCACCACCTCCCGACGGCGAGCGACAGCAGCACCGCCGCGCCGAAGAACGACGCCGTCGCGAGGAGCCCGCGCAGCTCGAGGCGGCTCACGCCCGCGAGCCCGTGCCCCGAGGTGCAGCCGCCCGCCATGCGCGTCCCGAAGCCGACGAGCGCGCCGCCCGCGACCAAGAGCGCCGCCAGCCCCGCCCCGTCGCCGGCGCGCGCCGTCAGCCAGGTGTGCGTCGCGCGCGGCCCGAAGAGCGCCGTCGCCAGCGCCGCGCCGCCGGCGATCCCGACGAGGAACAGCGCGCAGTCGAGCGTGCGCGGCGGGCGACGCTCGAACCGAGGCGCCTTCGCCGGCGCGGAGGAGGGCGCCTCCGCGTCGGCGCCGAACTCCGCGCGCGTCGCCTGCTCGAGGAGCGCGCGCAGCTCCGCTTCACTCAGCTCTCCGCCGTCGTCAGCGCCTCCGCCGCGCCGCCCGAGCCGCGCCCGCGCCGCGTCGACGATGGCGGTCAGCTTCCCCGACGTCCCGAGGAGCCGCCCGAAGACGACCCAGTAGCCGACGCTGACGGCGGCGAGCCCGACCGCGCCCGCCCACCACGGCGCGAACGCGGCCCCGCTCACTTCGCGGCCTTCCGGAGCAGCGTCCCGTTCGGCAACAGCAGCGACGGAACGGGCGAGCCGCAGGCCGCCAGCTTGAAGCGCTCACAGGACTCGTACGCCGCCAGGCAGTAGCGGTCCTTCCAGAGCGAGAGGTTCGACGCGAGGGGGACCTCGGGTACAGCGGACAGTCATCGATGTGCGGGCAGGGCGTCGGGCTCTTCGGCGCGGACATCTCGCTCCTTGGGCAAAGTGATTTACCCCACCAAATAATCCCCCCCGAGTCGACAATAGATGGTTTTTCCACGCGACGGAATGACAATCAGCGTGTCCCGTCGCTGCAGAATCGGGGAACCAATCCGGGCTGGAGGTTTGTATGTCCCGTCGGATATCCGTTCTCGCCCTGTTCTTCGCGTTCATCGGATCCGGCTGCGCGGACACCGGCCGCGGTCAGACCGGCGACGGCGGCGGCGGCGCGCTCCTCACCATCGACCCGCCGACCGCGACGCTGACGGTGCGCAACGGCGCCCCACAGACGGCGCAGTTCACCGCGCTCCGCGATGGCAAACCGGCGACCGGCGCGCGCTGGTCGATCGACCTCACCAGCCTCGGGACCGTCGACGACAGCGGCAAGCTGACCGCCTCCGGCCTCCTCGCCGGCGAGGGCACCATCACCGCCCGCCTCGACAGCGCCACCGCCACCGCCAAGGTCACCGTCCGCGTCGAGGCCGAGACGCTCGGCGCGGGCGTCCCCGCCGACGCGCCGACGACGCTCTTCTCGCCGTCGCCGACGACCGGCACGGCCGACGCGCCGACCATCGTCTATCCGCTCGAGGGCGCGGTGATGCCGTCGACGGTGAAGGCGCCCGACCTCCAGTGGGAGGGCGGCGCCGCCGGCGATCTCTACCGCGTCGTCGCCACCGGTGGCCTCGCTACCGTGACCAGCTACCTCCTCCACGACGGCGGCAGCTTCAAGTACGACTGGAAGCCCGACGGCACCACCTGGGACGTCCTCAAGCGCTCCGCGGGATCGACGCCGATCACCTGGACCGTCGATCGCGTCACGCCGGGGCAGACCGCCGTCTACCGCTCGGCCCCGCGCCGCGCCTCCATCGTCCTCGCCGACGTCGCCGGCGCCATCTACTACTGGGACCTCTCCGACGGGAAAATCCTGCGCATCACCCCGGCGGGCCGCGAGATCACCATCCCCAACCCGCCGCCGCGCCCCGCCGACCCCGGCCAGGGCAGCCGCTGCGTCGCCTGCCACAGCGTCAGCCGCAACGGCCGCTGGATGGCCACCGCGCTGTGGGGCGGCGGCGACTACGGGACCATCTTCGACCTCACCGCCGACCTCACGCCCGACCCCGCTCCGACGGTGTTCGGCACCGACAAGTACAGGACGCTCTTCTCGACGTTCAACCCCGACGCCTCGCGCCTCCTGGTCAACGTCGAGACGCGGCTATTCCTGCTTGACGCAAAAACCGGCGCCGAGCTCCCCACGCTGGGCACGCCGCTGCCGGCGACGAAGGCCGCGCATCCCACCTGGTCCCCCGATGGCTCCACCATCGCCTACATCGCAAACCACGACGGCGCCTGGGCGGTCGACTTCACCCAGGGCGACCTCGCCGTCCTCCCGGTGACCGGCGCCGACACCTTCGGCCCGACGGCGATCCTCCGCCCCGCCGACGGGATGGCCAACACCTGGCCGTCCTTCTCTCCCGACTCCAACTGGATCGCCTTCGGCCGCGGCACCAACAGCCGCGGGCGCAACACCATCGAGGGCGTGGGCGTCGTCCAGTACCCCGGCTCGCTCTGGATGATCTCGCGCACCGGCGGCACGCCCGTCGAGCTCGTCGCTGCCAACGGCGGCGCCGGGAAGATGGACAGCTACCTGCCGAACTTCAGCCCCTTCGATCAGGGCGGCTACTTCTGGCTGACCTTCTACTCGACGCGCGACTACGGCAACGCCCAGGCCGGCACCAAGGGCAAGGCGCGCCGCCAGCTCTGGGTGACCGCGGTGAAGAACGCCCCCGTCGCTGGGCAGGACCCCTCGAGCGTCCCCTTCTGGCTCCCCGATCAGTCCGTCGACACCGAGAACATGAGCGGCTATTGGGCGCTCGAGCCGACGATCCAGTAAGCCGCCGTCCGCATTTTGCTTCGTAGATCGCTACTTCTTGCGTAGCGCGCGTCCTCGATCTCCGCGCCGCGCGCGGTGTCCGCCGTGGCGTGTCCGTTGCACGGCGCCCGCCTCACCATGCGGGCGATCACCATCACGACCGGCGCCGTCCTGCTCCTCCTCGTCGGGGCGACGCCCACACGAGCCGACAAGTGGAACCGCGGCGCCGTCCTCTTCGACGATCGCTGCGCGGGCTGCCACAGCTCGGAGGCCGTGCCGCCGTCGGCGAAGAACCCGACCGCGCGCATCGTCGACCTCTCGCCGCAGACGCTAGACAAGAAATCGGCCGAGGCCCTCCGCGCCTGGCTGCGCAACGCCTCGGCGGTCTCCAAGACCACCCGGTGCACCACCAACCTCGACGGCGTCGACCTCGACGCGATGGTCGCGCTCCTGGCGAAGGGGCGCCATTTTCCGTCCAACACGAAAGTCCGGCCGCCGGCGTTCGAGGCGCGGCGTGATGCGCCGAAGTTCACCATTCGCGGGGAGAACCGTCGATGAGCCGCCGTCGCAAGTCGATCCTGCGCCTCGTCGCCACCACCGCGCTCCTCGGGGCCGTCGCGGTCGCGTTCGTCGCGCTGCGCTCGCGCCCGACGGTGGCGCAGTCCGGCGGCAACGCCATCTGCTACGGCAACCTCGACGACGTGACCTACCGGCAGGGCCTCTCGGGGCAGGCCTTCCCGGTGATGAACGCGGTGAAGAACGTCGCCACTGGCATCCAGCTCGACACCAACCTCACGCCGCTCGATCCGCAGAAGATCATCCTGCCGTTCGACCAGCGCGTGAAGATCAACTACGTCTACAAGCTCGCCGGCTTCTCGCACTCGGTGGGCTGGTTCTTCTTCGATCAGGTGCAGCCGTGGCTCGACGCCAACGGCAAGCTCGTCGACGCCGACGGCGACGGCATCCCCGACTTCTTCCAGGCCAAGCAGCTGCCCCGGCGCACGATGGACGGCCTCTGGACGATCAAGCCCGGCTTCGGGATCCCCACGCTGGTCGACCCGGCGCAGAACCAGGACGTCGGCGGGACCTACCCGCGCATCCCGCTCATCATCCAGAACTGGATCAGCGGCAACGGCGGCATGATCTTCAAGATCAGCGACGACGACGGCAACCTCAGCGTCGGCCACCCCTTCGCCCCCGTCGCCGACGTGGTCGCGCTCGAGGACGGCATCCCCGACTACGACGTCAACGGCGACGGCACCGCCGGCAACGAGGCCGATCGCAGCGTCGACCTCGGCATCATCCCCGGCAACCGCGAGATCGTCTTCTTCGCGATGAACTACGGCGGCTGCTGCAGCAACAACCTGCGCTCGCCGGGCGTCGGCCTTCCCGCCGGCGCGCCGACGATGAACGTCATCAACCCGGCTCCCGGCGGGCGCAACAACGACACGCTCGGGTTCGTCGGCTACACCGACGCGACCATCGGCGACAAGTCGATGCGCTGGGACTTCTCGAACGCGTCGTACACCTTCAACGCCGGCGAGTGCCTCCAGTACGACTACTTCATCCCGGCGTCGAGCTGCATGTCGGGCGTCGGCGCGATCGATATCCGCCTGAGCGACGGCACGAACGCCAGCTCCTACGCCGGCTGGCTCACCGGAAACGAGGACCTCACGGCGAACTGCGGCCGGTGGACCACGCGCAACGTCCCCATCCCGGCGTCGCTCGTCGGCAAGACGGGCACCCGTTGGTCGCTCTGGTTCGAGAACGACACGCCCAACGAGCGCTTCGAGCTCTACGTCGACAACGTGGAGATCGACAAAACCTGCGGCGGCCCCCGTCAAACGACGCTTTACAATAATGGCGCGCCGACGAGAAACCAGCAGCGCACCAACGTCGGTTGGTACTCGAGCACGACGGTCCCGACCTACACCGTGAACAGCTGGCCGTGGTTCACGAAGAACATGCTCAACTCCGACTTCAAGGCGTATAATCCCAACACCGTCATCCAGCGCGTCGCCATCGGCTGCACGCGCGACGACGCGGCCTGCTACGGCTCGAAGCGCGACGCGAACAACAACGCGGCCACGCTCGGCTGGCTCGACTCGGCGGCGATGAACCGCCTCAACACGCCGACCTACGGCAACCTCAACCTCTTTGGCGACAACACCGTCGTCAACGTCGCCTCCGACGCCGACGGCAACACCCCGCACTTCGTCGTCTTCGCGCCCAACAGCGACAAGAACCGCTGGGTCCTCGGCTTCGACGATCAGCCCGGCTACCCCGGCTACTCGGACTTCGACTACAACGACGTCGTCTTCACCGTCGACCGCACCAACGGCGGCCAGCTCGTCTCGGATCTGATCTCGGGCGGCATCCCGGCCAACAAGCTCGACAAGACCATCATCTCGCGCGTCCGCATCAAGTACACGGCGAGCTTCCCGTCGCCGCAGTGCGACGGCGTGACCGGGGCCGAGATCAAGATCTACTACTCCGTCGACGGCAAGCAGACCTGGCGGCAGGTGACCTTCCCGTCGAAGACGTCGGGCGAGGCGACCATCGACGTGCTCGGCTCGGGCGACATCGGCAACCAGCTCTACTGGAAGGCGGAGTTCGTCAGCCCGACGCAGACGTGCAACCCGATCCTCACCTCGATCAACGTCGGGTACGAGGCCGTCGAGGCGGGCGAGTTCCGCTACTCGGCGCCGATCCCGCTCGTCAACGTCGCCTACGTCGGCTCGATGCAGTCGCCGCCCTTCATCAACGCGGGAGACCCGGCGGTCACCGCCAACGACTACTCGCTGCGCGGCCACCTGCGCGCGACGCGCTTCTACGACCCGGCGACCCCGTCGGCGACGACGATCACACCGCTGTGGGACGGCGGCGCCCGCGTCTCGCGCGCCACCTTCTCCCCGGACGCGAGGACGATCTTCACGTCGGTGAACGGCACCAAGGTGGACTTTAAAGCGGCGAACGCGGCGACGCTCTACCCGGCGTTCCTGCCGCAGTCGGCGCGCGACCAGAAGTACGCGTCCAAGCCCATCTACGACCTCACCGGCGACGGCGTCGCGGACGACCAGGACGCGCGCTTCATCCTCGAATGGACGCGCGGCTGGGAGTATACGAACGCGGTCACGATGAACCCGCCGCAGGCGGCGCTCATGCGCGGCTGGCGCCTCGGGCCGATTCACGTCTCGTCACCGGTCGCCGTGACGCCGCCGCCGCGTCCGCTGTGGATCGAGGGAGGTGGCGCGCCCCCCGCCTTCATCACGAAGCACGACGCGTTCCGCATCGCCAACGAGCGCCGTCCGACGCGGACACTCGTCGGCTCGCAGGACGGCATGATCCACGCGTTCGATGCCGGGAAGTTCCGGTGGGGCTCGTCGACGGACTGCACCTTCTCGCTCGAGCGCGGCTGCTGGGCGGGCACTTCCGACACCGAGCGGTACGGCACCGGCGACGAGGTCTGGGCCTACATCCCGCCGTCGCAGCTCCCCCAGATCCGCAATAACCACCCGAAGGTGCGCAAGACCACCAACAACCTGCCGGTCGCCGAGGTGGACGGCTCGATCTCGGCGGAGGACATCTATATCCCGTCTATCGATAATTTCCGCACCGTCGCCTTTGCGTCGACGGGGCGCGACAGCCCCTACGTCACCGCGATCGACGTCACCTCCGACAACGCCCAGCCGCTGTGGGCCAACGACTGGACCGACGTCGACTTCTACGGCACCGACCTCTCGCCGTCGGTGGCGCTGGTCGGCCTCTCCGGCGGCAAGTTCGTCACGGTGATGACCTCGGGCCTGGCGCGCGGAAAAACGATTGACAATTATCTCTACGTCATCGACGCCCCGACCGGCTCGACGCTGACGAAGAAGAAGCTCGACCCCGGCGTCGGCCAGCCGCAGGCCGAGGGGATCGCCGGCTACCCCAACCTCGTCGACGCCAACCAGGACGGCGTGGTCGATCGCGCCTACGCCGTCGACACCTTGGGCCGCGTCTACAAGTACGACTTCACGACCGGCGTTTCCTGCGTCATCGCCCGCGCCGGCGAGACGGTCTACAGCTCGATGGCGACGCTGGTCGCGCAGCGCAACGGCAACCCGGTGGTCTGGGTCTACTTCGGCAGCGGCCCCAACCCCGACGGGACCGGGGTGGTGGCCGACCGCTACAGCCTGTTCGCCTTCCGCGACGAGAACCCGATCGGCGGCTGCTCGACGGCGGCGAAGGAGTACCAGAAGACGCTCCCGCCGGGGCAGCGCAACTGGAGCGCGCCCTCGATCAGCGACGACATCGCCTTCTTCGCCACCGCCGGCAGCCCGTCGCTCGGCGTCTGCGAGTCGAGCCGCGGCGCGCTCTGGGCGCTGCCGACGATGGACGACGGCAAGGGCAACGCCGTCGGCACGCCGGTCTCGCCGCTCGACGGCTCGCCGGTCTCGGGCATTCGCGTTTATGATGGACACGTATTCATCAACACCGTGAGCAACCAAACGACCATCGTGGGCAAGGCCGACTGGAACAACCCGGCGCCCGGCGGATCGACCAACGGGCGCGGGCAGCCGGGCCGGCTGTCGGCCATCCAGTGGGTGGAGCAGTGACGCCGCGCCGGCATCGTCGTCGCGACCGCGGCTTCTCGTTGCTCGTCGTATTCATGTTGATCATCGTGATGGTCGGCATCTCGGCGGGCGTGCTGCTCTCGATGCGTCGCGAGCTCCAGGTCGCCGGCGAGGATCGCGAGCGCCGCATCGCCTTCTACGCCGCAGAGTACGCGGTCGCGCAGGGCATGGCCTTCCTGGCGAACGAGATCTACGACACGACGACGGGCTGGACCGGGACGCTGAACGGCGCGACGGCGGCGCAGCAGCGCCAGCTCTGCCAGCCGATTGGCGGCGCGGCACCGGGGACCAACCCCAAGCCCGAGAACACCTGGACGCCGCTCCAGGTCGCGCCCGACGGGACGACGCTGTCGGAGTGGCGCTTCTGCATTCACAACAACCCCGAGGACCCCGGCTATCTCACCGCCTCCGGTGTCGCTCCGACGGGCGACACCAGCGACGCGGCGGACAACCCGCACCACCTCATCACCATCGAGGCGTGGGGGCGCGGGCCGCAGGCCAGCAACAACGGCGCGATCGTGCGGCTCACCGTCACCGTCGGTGGCGCGATCCTCAACAATCGCCTGGCGACGAACGCCTACGCGCAGGAGGGCGTGAACGCCGCGCACTCCGGCTGGGTCGGTGGCAACGAGCTCGCCGACAAGGTCAACGGCGCCGGCAAGGTGTCGTTCTGATGGCGACGCGGGTGGTGGGGATGCGACGGCAGACGAAGCAGCGGGGCGCGACGCTCATCGAGATCCTGGTGTCGCTGGCGATCGTGACCATCGGGCTCCTCGGGCTGTTCGCGACGCTGTCGTCGGTGAGCTACGGCAGCTCGACGTCGTCGCGGCTGCAGCAGGCGCAGCTGCGCGCGCAGACGATCATGGAGGCGCTGCGCACCGCGCCCGAGGCGACGCTGCAGTGCCTGCAGACCAACTACGGCAGCTGGGGGACCTGCGAGACCAGCTGCGTGACCGCGCAGAACGCCGACATGGGCGGCTTCGGCCCCTCGAACCTGCAGGCCTGCATCTTCACCGTCGACCGCATGAGCCTCCTGCCGTCGCCGCGCGCGGGCGCGACGACGACGCAGGATCAGACGCGCGATCGCCAGGGGCTGCGCTACCAGATCATTTTTGACAATCGACAAACCCAGGCGCGCGACAGCTTCGTGCGCCGCACCGGGCTCAACAACCGCGTGTACGAGATCCAGATCACCGTGGGCTGGAACGACGACGGCAGCGACACCATCAACCTGAACCAGGCGGGCATCCACACGGTGACGCTGCGCTCGGGGGTGTTCCGATGAGGCGCGGTCGCCGTCGGGGGGGAGCGGGCTTCTCGCTGATCGAGATGCTCGTCGCGCTCGGGCTCGCCGGGCTGGTCGTCGCCGGCGCGTTCCAGATCCAGGGGACGTTCGGGCGCGAGAGCCGCCGTCAGGACGAGGTCGCCGATCTGCAGCAGACGCTGCGCATCGTGATGACGCTGCTCGAGCGGAACATCCGCGCGGCGGGCGCCGGCGAGCAGGCGGGCTTCCTGCGCCTCACCGGGTGCAACCCGGCGATCACCGACATCTACACGTTCCAGTACTTCAACAACAACTCCAACTTCCCGCCGGCGGCGGCGAACTACGACAAGGTCCTCAACGACGCCGACACGGACCCCGACTACTTCCGGGTGATCCTGCCGATCCCGACCAGCAACCTCGCCGTCGGAGACGCGGCGAACACGCTGACGGTGCGCGGCGATCTGACCGGCTGGCAGGCGGGCGACCTCATCTCGGTGTTCCGCCCGGGCTCGATGACGACGCCGATCTCGTGCGTCCGCGAGATCACCGGCGTCAACGCGGGGCTCCAGCAGGTGAGCCACGCGTCGCCGGGCACGGTGTTCCCATGCGCCAACCCGACGGCGGCGAACGAGACCTGTGGCGCGCAGTCGACGACCTGCTGCGGGCTGAGGGGGCTGTCGGGGACGTCGGTGGCGCCGGTGCGCCGCTACCGCAACGAACTGGTCTTCCGCGTGCTGCCGCCGGCGGGGACGTCGCGCGACGCGCCGAAGCTGCTCATGATGGAGACGCCGATCGCGCGCTACACCGGCGGCGTGTGGCAGGTGGTCGCCGAGAACATCGAGGACATGCAGATCGCGCTCATCGGCAAGAACGGCAGCGTCTGCAACTCGGTCGACGATCCGGCGATGTGCAGCCCGTCGCTGGCGACGGCGGTGCGCATCACGCTGGTGGGGCGCACCAACAACACGCGCAGCGTCGCGTCGTTGACGGGCGGCTACGAGGATCGCCCGCAGGCGGCCACCACCGACAACTTCATCCGACGGGCGGTGACGTCGGAGATCCAGCTGAGGAACTGATGCGGAATCGCGCTAGACAGAAAAGGCAGCGCGGCTTCACGCTGACGGAGCTCATGACCGTCGTCGTGATCATCGGCATCCTCGGCGGACTGGCGGTGACGTCGTTCCGCAAGAGCAAGAACCAGATGTCCGTCGACACCTGGGCCAACACCGTGCGCAGCGCCGTCATCATGGCGAGCCGGCGCGCGATCACCACCGGGCAGCCCTACATGTTGGCGCTCAGCCCGCGCAGCATCACCTGGTGCGCGGTGGTGCTGCAGTCGACGAGCCCGCCGGCCACGTCGCAGACCGACTGCACTGGCCTGCCGACGGGGACGGAGGCGAGCGGCACAACGCAGGCGCCCGACGACGCGCGCATCCGCCTCTACGCCGACGGCGCCGACGTCCAGATCCCCGGGCAGGCCTACGCCGTCCCGGCGCGCGCCACCCTCAGCGGGACGCAGACCATCTTCTTCAGCCCGCGCGGCACCAGCGACTCGACGCTCGCGCGCGCCATGGGCACGGGCGGCGCAGTCCCGCGCGGCGCCACCATCTACGTCGGGCGCAACCTCAGCGACGACACCTCGAAGCGGCAGCGCATCGTCGTCTATCCGCTCGCCTCCCGCCCGCGCATCATCCAGGGCTACTGACAGAGACAGAGTGGTTCACGGGAGGACGGAGGACGGAGGCAGACTCCGACTCCGTCCTCCGTTCTTGAAACCAAGAAGCGCTACTGCTTGACGAAAATTTCGGTGCGGGGCTTTCCCGCTAGCTCGGGCGGAATGGGAAGGCCGAGCGCGTAGAGCGCGGTGGCCGCCGTATCCACCGTCGAGATCTCGTCCTTGATGCGGAAGCCCTCGCGTACGCCGGGGCCGCAGGCGATCCAGGGGATCTCGCGATCGATGAGCGACGCGCCCGAGTGTGTCTTGTTGTGACCGCCGTGGTCGGCGCTCACGATGATCAGCGTGTCGTCGAGGAGCCCGCCGCGGTCGAGCGCGTCGACGAGGATCCCGAGGCAGCGGTCGCTGTCGGCGATCGCCTTCAACTGCTGCGGCGACATCCAGCCCTTCGAGTGGCCCACCTCGTCCGGGTCGCTGAAGTGTACGAAGGCCAGCGCCGGCTTTTGTGTCAGCAGATATTCCGCCGCCTCCTCCGCCACCTTCTTGCAGTAGTAGCCGGGGCGGTCGTAGACGTCGACGACGCCGGGCGGGACGATGTGGCGCAGCTTCGACTTCCCGGTGAAGAAGGCGGTGGTCAGCCCCGCCTCCTGCGCGCGAGAGAAGATCGTCGGCGACTTGATGTAGCCCTTCGACGGCCGCCAGTTGTTCCAGGTGAGCCCGTGCACGTTGGGGTGCACGCCCGAGAGCATCGACGCGTGCGCCGGCAGCGTCGAGGCCTGCCGGATCGTCTTGGCCTTGATCGACCACGCGCCGCGCTTCTTCAGCTGCTCGTGCCAGTGCAGGTTCAGCTTCTCGATCGCGTCGCCGCGCAGCCCATCCTCGCTGATGATGAGAACGTGCTTGGCGCGCCCCGGCTGCTGCACGCCAGCGACGGCGGCGGCCGCTCCGCTGGCGGCCCCGCCGAAGGGCGGCTCGGAGACGTGCGGCGGCGGCGGCGTGGCCTGCGCGCGACGGCCCGACAGATCGACGCAGTTCAACACCGCGCCGACGGCCGCCAGCGGCAACACGAGCCCCCACCCCACGCGTGCGCTGAAGCGACGCATACCCGATCAGTCTACGCGCCGTCGAGCAGGGCGAGCAAGAAACCCTACGTACGGAGCGCGACCAGATCCGGCGCCGATGTGCGCTGAGCGGCGGCGCCGCGCGCGGCGAGCTGCCCGCACGCCCCGTCGATGTCGAGCCCGCGGCTCTTCCGCACGTACACCGGGAGCCCGCGACGGCGCAGCGCCTCCTGGAAGGTCGCCACCGCGGCCTCGGTCGGCCGGCGATAGGGGGCGAGCTCGTGCGGGTTCCACGGGATGAGGTTCACCTTGCAGGGCATCCCACGAACCAGCCGCGCCAGCCGCTCGGCGTCGGCCGCGCTGTCGTTCACGCCGTCGAGCAGCACGTACTCGAAGGTGACGCGGCGCCGCTTGCCGTAGTCGGGGTTGGCCAGCACCTTGCCGACCGCCTCGAGGAGCCGCGCGATCGGCCACTTCTTGTTGATGGGCATGATCTCCGAGCGCACCTCGTCGGTGGTCGCGTTCAGCGACACCGCGAGGTTTACCTGGAGCGGCTCGGCGGCGAGCTTCTCGATCGCCGGCACCAGCCCCGCCGTCGAGACGGTGATGCGACGGCGCGAGAAGTCGGCGCCGCGCTCGTGCGTGAGGATGCGCAGCGCGCGGACCACGTTGGCGTAGTTGTGCAGCGGCTCGCCCATCCCCATGAAGACGAGGTTGGTGACGTGGTCGGCCCCGGCTCGGCGCGTGGGATCGTCGTCGGGGAGCCCGCGCAGGATGGCCTCGGCGCGGTACACCTGATCGACGATCTCGCCGGCGGTCAGGTTGCGCCCGAAGCCCAGCGTCGCCGTCGCGCAGAACTTACAGTCGAGCGCGCAGCCGACCTGCGACGACACGCACTGGGTCAGCTTGGGGCGGCGCGGGAAGAGCGGGTGCGCGAGGTGCTCGGGCGTCTCGGTCGCCTCGTCGTCCTCGGCGTCCTCGGCCGAGGCGTCCCCGTCGGGGATCAGCACGCTCTCGATGAGCCGCCCGTCGCGGGTCTGGAGCCGCAGCTTGCGCGTGCCGTCGCGCGAGACCTGCACCACGTCGACGCCGAGGCGACGGAGCTCGGCCTCCTCGGCGAGCTGCGCCCGCAGCGCCTTGCCGAGGTCGGTCATCTCGTCGAACGAGGTGGCGTCGCGCCCGTGCACCCAGCGGAAGATCTGGTCGGCTCGGAAGCGGGGGAGCCCCAGCTTCTCGACGAACGCGCGCGTCTCCTCGAAGGTGAGGTCGCGGAGATCCTGCTTCTGGGGGGTGTCGCTGGACATGACGGCTTCGACGCTGATCTAGCACAGCTTGGCGCTCCCGTCGGGAAGAGGAAGGGGTGTCGCCCGCCGCCGTAGGCTGTGGCCGTCATGCGCCAGCACCACTACAACTTCGCCCACCGCGTCCTCCCGCACGACGTCCACGCCGAGCCGTCGCTGTGGGGGATCATCTCGAGCGACAAGGCCGCCTCCTATCTCCAGATGCGCTGGCAGAGCGCGGGCGAGGGCACGGACGCCCAGCCGGCGAAGGGCCTCATCTGGATCGAGCCGGTCGTCGTCGATGGCATCACCATCCGCGTGATCCGCATGCCGCCGCCGGAGAGCGCCGCCGAGACCTACTACGGCGCGATCGCCCGCGCGCCCGACGGGACGCTGCGCTACTTCGTCGCCGAGAAGGGCGCCTCGGGGAACGCCTACCTCGCCGAGTGGCGCCCGGACGCGCGCGTGCGCGGCGAGGACCTCGTCGCCGAGGCGCCGGCCGGCGTCGTCGAGGGGTTCGGGTTGCCGGCCTCCGCGGCCGCGCCGTGGGAGGTCTCGTCGAGCGCCATCGCCGGGATGCCCTACCTGGCGTCGTTCCTCGCCGCCATCGTCGTCGAGATGAAGAGCGGCGCCGCGAACGCGCAGGTCAAGAGCGGCGCGGGGGCGTTCGCCTTCACGCCGGGACGGGCCGCGCCCGCGGCCTCGTCGACGAAGGGCCCCTCCCCGCTCCTCATCCTCGGCATCGTCGTCGCCGTCGCGTTCGTGATCGGGCTCCTCATCGCGTTCCGCTAGCCGCGCGTCTCGCGCACCCAATAGACCACCGCAGCGACGGCGCCGGCCGCGCCCGCGACCCACACCGCGGCGGCCGCGTGCGGCACACGGAACAGCGCCACCGTCACCGCCAGGAACTGCAGCGCCGTCGCCAGCTTGCCCGGCAGGTTGGCCTTCGGCGACTCGGCGCGCCGCCGTCGCTGGTGGTGGCTCACCGCCCACCACGCGACGAGCGGCGCCTCGCCGAGCTCGCGCGTCGAGAGCAGCACGAGGTCGAGCGGGGCGAAGCGGCCGGTCACGAACAGCGTCACCATCACCGTCGCCACGAACAGCTTGTCGGTGATCGGATCGACCACCGCCCCCGTCGGCGTCGCCAGCCCGCGACTGCGCGCCAGCCAGCCGTCGACGACGTCGCTCAGCCCGGCGGCGCAGAGCACCGCGAACGCCAGCCAGGGGCGGTCGACGGCGACGGGGAAGAGCGCCGCCAGCGGCACGCGCGCGAAGCTGATCAGGCTCGGCGCGAGGAGCAGATCGCGCGCCCGATAGCGACCCATGGAGATGAGGATAGACGGGAATTCCGGCGGCGCACGGCGCGTTGTGGCTCGGATGCGTCGACTCTCGTCGGCCTGGCGCGGCCCCGCGCGGCGTCTCCTCGTCTGGGCGCTGGCCCTGGTCTCCGTCGTCGGCGCGCTGGCGCTGACCTTCGTCGAGGTGAGCGCACGCGTCCTCGTACGGGCGCGGAACCTCGACGGGGGCGGCCCCGCGCGGGCGGCCGCCGAGGACGACGCCGACGCCGCGCGCCTGGGCGTCGCCGCCGCGCTGCGCGTCGAGGTGGGCCCGCCGGCGGCCGAGCTGGCCGCCTGGATCCTCGATCCACCGGGCGGCGCGCCGCCGCGGGCGACGGTGGTGGTGCTGCACGGGATCGGCGATCGCAAGCGCTCGATGGTCGGGTGGGGGCGCGCGCTCGCGGCCGGCGGGCTGCGCGCCGTCCTCGTCGACCACCGCGGGCACGGCGCCTCGACGGGGGCGCGGCTCGGCTACGGCGCGCTCGAGGCGGTCGACTGCGCGCGCCTGCTCGACGCGCTCGAGGCGCGCCGCCTGCGCCGCGGCCCCGTCGGCGTGATGGGGATCTCCTACGGCGGCGCCACCGCCATCCTGTGGGCGGCGCGCGACCCGCGCGTCGGCGCCGTCGTCGCGGTGGCGCCCTTCGCTGCGCTCGACGAGATCGTGCCGCGCTACCTCGCGCGCATGGCGCCCGCCGTCGCTGCCGTCGCCCCGCGCGCGCTCGTCTCGGCCGCCGTCGCCCGCGGCGGCCGCCTCGCCGGCTTCGATCCGCGCGCGGCGCGCCCCATCGACGCCGTCGCGGGACTGCGCGCGCCGCTCCTCCTCGTGCACGGCCGCAGCGACGCGCACATCCCGCCGTCGGACTCCCAGCGCCTCGCCGCCGCCGCCGCGCAATCGCAGCTCCTCCTCGTCGACGCCACCCACGACACCGTCGGCAACGACCCGCAGCTCCTGCCCGCCGCGCTGGCGCACCTCACCCGCGCCCTCGCGATTCGTGATTGACGCGAATGTGAACGGCGCGAACGTGAACGGCGCCGTCAGGGCGTGAGCCGCGCGAGCACCTTCCGCATCAGCTCGTCGGCGAACGGCGCGTACTGCAGGCTGCAGAGGTCGACCGTCGCGCGGCGCTCGTCGGGGAGGTTCGTCGCGAGCGCGTGGAGGCGAACCGCCGGCTCGCCGGTGTCGGTCCCCCGCGACGACACGCAAGAGGGCACCAGCGACGGCACGCAGCTGTCGCCAATCGGGGGGCATGGCGCGAGCTGCGACCGGGTATCCAGGACGACCTCGACCGGCGTGGGCGGCGCGGCGATCAGCCCGATGAGGATGTCGTTCGGGTTGTCCTTCACCCCTCCCTCGGACCGCGGCTTCGTCAGGAGATCGACGTAACGCGCGAGCTCGAACAGGCGCCCCCCGTCGGCTTTCGTCGCCGGTCGCGGATCCGCCGCCTCTCCGTTCGTGGGGCCGAACGGCAACAGCGTTCGCCCGCTTGGGCCCTGGACCGTGATGCCATACCGCGCGCAGCGGAAGGGGCTACGCGCGCCCATGCCGTCAGGCTCGTAGGAGGTCGGAAAGGAGTAGAGCAGAACGTCGTCCGTCGAGCAGTCATCCACGTCGGTGAGCAAGGCGATGACGAGCAGCGCGTCGTCGCGGAAGAAGGCGGCGTTGTCCGGCGAGAGGAGCGCGACCCGCAACGACTCGAGTGGCTGCTTGTAGGGGCACCCGTCGACACCGACGGCGGTCATGCAGCTGAGGGTCTTTGTCAGCTGGTCGAGACCGTTGATGTTGTCCGTGCTCGTGCGTCGGTCGATGGACATGAATGGCCTATTTTGCGGCGCGACGCAGTCGGCGGGCGCGCCCGCGCCGAGCCGTTGCAGCCGCCCGTTGTCACCGCCGGGCCTGCAGGCGAAGGTACCCCGGTAGGAGAGGGTCCCGAGGTCGGTGGTGATGACCCCGATGTGGAAGCTCGCGGTGGCGGAGCTGCGCACCGCGCTCTCGATCACCGCGCCCATCCGCGAAATCTCTCGGGCCACGATCCCCGTCTTCGGGCCCATCGCGTTGTCGACGACGAACAGGAGGTCCACCTTGTCGCGCGTCAGCGTCGGGAACGCCGGTTGCGCCATGTCCTGGCCTGGTCCCGTCCGTGGCGACGAGGAGCAGGCAGCGACGGGAAGGACGCCGACGAGGAGGAGGAGGAGCGGCATGCGCGCGCGGTTCATGGCGATTCCCGGTTCGCGACCAGGCGGGCGGTCGTCTTGGCCATGAGCTCGTCGGCAAACGTCTGGTACGACGACGCGCAGAGATCTCCGACCACGCGCCGCTCCGACGGAAAGCTGGTCGCGACGGCGTGGAGGCGGACCGCGGGATCGCCGACGATCCCGGAGCTCGAGCAGGATCGCTGCAGCACCGGCTGGCAAAATTCGTTGATGGGCCCGACGCACTCGGTGTAGTCCAGCGCAGTGTTGGGGCTCGCGAGGAGGACCTCGACCGGCGACGGTGGCGCGGAGATGAGCCCGATGATCACGTCATTCGGGTTGTCCTTGATCCCGCCCGCCGAGCGCGGCTTCGTGAGGAGGTCGATGTACCGCGACAGATCGAACAGGCGACCTCCCTCCGCTTTCGTCGCCGGCCGCGGATCGGCCACCGGCCCCATCGTCGACGCGTACGGGAGGAGCGCGCGCCCGCCGGGAGCGGCGTAGGTCAGCCCGAAGCGGGAGCAGCGGAACGACCGACGATATCCAAGCATCCCGCCCACGTTGGGGACGGGAGCGGTGAAGAGCTCGTCGTCATCGGTCGAGCAGTCGTCTTCGTCGGTGAGGATGGCGATCACGAGGAGCGCGTCGTCGCGCAGGAAGCCGGCGTTCGCGGGCGACAGCAGCGCCACGCGCAGCGACTCGAGCGTCTGCTCGAACCCGCAGCCCTGATCACCGACGGCGGTCATGCACGACAGCGTCTTCGGGAGCCAATCGATGCCGTTGATGTTGTCGGTGTTCGCCTGCTGATCGATCGTGATGTAGGGCGCGCCCTGGGGCGCGACGCAGTCGGCTGGGGCGGCCGCGCCGAGCGGCTGCAGGCGCCCGCCGAGCCCATCGGGCTTGCAGGACCCGTCGACGTACCCGAGCGCTCCGAGGTCCGAGGTGATGACGCCGATGTGGTAGCTCGCCTTGCTGCCGCGAGCGAGGCGTCGATCGCGCAGGTGAGGCGGTGACGACGACGCGATGATGCGTGGCCGCGACAGCATGTGAGTCGTCGGCGCGACGGTCAGCGGCGCCCCTCGCTCCGCGCCTCCCGGTTGTAGAACGACGACGCGTAGGGCGGGATGCCCTGCGCTGGTGCAGCCCGGACCATGCTCGCACTCTACGGCGCGCGCCGCCGCACCTTCACCGCGAAGGTCAGAGGATGAAAGGGCGACGGCGCCGAAAACGAGGGGGTGTGCGGGAGGCGTGGAACCCTCTCAGGGTTCCACGTCAGATCAATGCGCGTGGTTGTCGAGCGCGGCGAGCTCGGCGCCCGAGAAGAAGAAGGTGATCTCGGCCTTCGCGGTCTCCTGCGCGTCCGAGCCATGCACCGCGTTGCGCTCGATGTCGGTGCCGAACTTCTGGCGGATGGTGCCCGCGGCCGCCTTCTTCGAGTCGGTCGCGCCCATCAGCTCGCGGTTCTTGGCGACGGCGTTCTCGCCCTCGAGGACCTGCACCAGGCAGGGGCCCGAGGTCATGAACTTCACGAGGTCCTTGAAGAAGGGACGCTCGCGGTGGACGGCGTAGAAGCCCTCGGCCTGCGCGGTGGTCATCTGCACCAGCTTCATCGCGATCGGGCGGAGGCCGCCCTTGATGAAGTGGTCGATGATCGCGCCGGTGTGGCCGGCAGCGACGGCGTCCGGCTTGATGATCGAGAAGGTGCGCTCTCCGTGGTGGTGCGACATTTTGTGTCTATCTCCCTTTTGATTTCTGTCTACTCTGTTTGGGGGCTCCGCCCCCAAGCCCCGCAGAGCTCGGTACCGCGCCCGCAGACGGGTGCGGGATCGCGAGCTACAAAACCGACTTCAGCGTGGCGCCCATCTCGGCCGGCGTGCGCGCGACCTTGATGCCCGCCTCCTCGAGCGCGCGGATCTTCTCCGACGCCGTCCCCTTGCCGCCCGAGATGATCGCGCCCGCGTGCCCCATCCGCTTGCCGGGCGGCGCCGTCTGACCGGCGATGAACGCCGCCACCGGCTTGGTCATGTGCTTCTTCACGAACTCGGCCGCCGCCTCCTCCGAGGAGCCGCCGATCTCGCCCATCATGAGCACCGCGCGCGTCCCCGGATCGGCCTCGAACATCGCCAGCACGTCGACGAAGTCCATGCCCTTCACCGGATCGCCGCCGATGCCGACGCAGGTCGACTGCCCGAGCCCGAGCGCCGTCAGCTGGTGCACGCCCTCGTAGGTGAGCGTCCCCGAGCGCGAGACCAGCCCGATGTCACCCTCCTTGTGGATGTACCCGGGCATGATCCCGATCTTGCACTTGCCCGGCGAGATGACGCCCGGGCAGTTCGGCCCGACGAGCCGCGTCTTCGTCTGCGACGCGAGCACGCGCTTGACCTTCACCATGTCCATCACCGGGATGCCCTCGGTGATGCAGATGACGAGCGGGATCTCCGCCGCGATCGACTCGAGGATCGCGTCGGCGGCGAACGGCGGCGGCACGTAGATGACGCTGGCGTTGGCGCCCGTCTGCTGGACGGCATCGGCGACGGTGTCGAAGACCTTGGTCCCCTCGAACTCCGTCCCGCCCTTGCCCGGCACCACGCCGGCGACGACGTTGGTGCCGTACTCCTTCGCGCCGCGCGTGTGGAAGGCGCCGGTCTTGCCGGAGATGCCCTGAACGAGGAGGCGCGTATTTTTGTCTACGAGAATCGACATTAGCGTGCGAGCTCCACGATCTTCTTGGCGCCGTCGGCCATGTCGGTCGCCGGCGTCACGTTGAGGCCGCTCTCGGCCAGGATCTTGCGCCCGAGCTCGACGTTGGTCCCCTCGAGCCGCACGACGAGCGGCACCTTCAAGCCGACCTCTTTGACGGCCGCCACGACGCCGTTGGCGATCGTGTCGCACTTCATGATGCCGCCGAAGATGTTGACGAAGATGCCCTTCACCCGCGGGTCCTTGGTGATGATCTTGAACGCCGCGGTGACCTTCTCCGTCGTCGCGCCGCCGCCGACGTCGAGGAAGTTGGCCGGCTCGCCGCCATAGGTCTTGATGATGTCCATCGTCGCCATCGCGAGGCCGGCGCCGTTCACCATGCAGCCGATGGTGCCGTCGAGGTGGATGTACGAGAGGTCGAACTCCTTCGCCTCGCGCTCGGACTCGTCCTCCTCGTCGGTGTCGCGGAGCTCGTTCACCTCGGGGTGACGGAAGAGGGCGTTGTCGTCGAAGTTGATCTTCGCGTCGAGCGCGAGGACCTGCCCCTGCTTGGTGACGACCAGCGGGTTGATCTCGGCGAGCGAGCAGTCGAGCTCGACGAAGGCCTTGGTCATCGACTGGAGGAACGCCACCGCGTTCTTTGCCGCGTCGCCCGACAGGCCGAGCCCGTAGGCGATCTGGCGCGCCTGCCACGGCATGAAGCCGACGGCGGGATCGATCGCGGTCTTGAGGATCTTCTCGGGGTGCTTGGCGGCGACCTCCTCGATCTCCATGCCGCCCTCCGTCGACGCCATGACGACGACGCGGCTCTGCAGGCGATCGAGGACGAGCCCGACGTAGAGCTCGCGCGCGATGTCGATCCCCTGCTCGACGAGCAGGCGCTTGACCTTCTTGCCCTCGGGGCCCGTCTGGTGCGTGACGAGCTGCATGCCGAGGATGGCCTTGGCCTTCTCGACGGCCTCCTCGTAGCCCTTGGCGACCTTCACGCCGCCGCCCTTGCCGCGACCGCCAGCGTGGATCTGCGCCTTGACGACGACGACGGGGTTGCCGGTCTCCTTCTGGACCGCGCGGATGGCCTCCTCGGCCTCGGCGATCGAGAACGCGGGCCTGCCGATCGGCACGGCCACGCCGTACCGCTTGAGGAGCTCCTTGCCTTGGTACTCGTGGATGTTCACGCTACGGGTCCTCCGAATCGGTTTGCCCCGTCGCTGTCCCGACGGCGGCGGCGCACGGTGGGTAACACGGAAGGCGGTCGACAACAAGGGCCACGGGCGTAGCGACGGCACGCCTCATGCTGCGTCGACGGGCATGAGGACCGACATCCAGGCAGGCATGCACGTGCGCACCCGTGACGGGAAGAAGCTCGGCAAGGTGCTCGCCATCAACGACGACAACTTCATCATCGAGAAGGGGCTGCTGTTCAAGAAGGACTACACCGCCTCGTTCGACCGCATCGAGGAGGTCGTCGGCGACGAGATCATCTACGCCCCGATGAGCGCCGAGCAGCCGGCCACGGCGGCGGCGCCCGACGGAGCACATCGCCGAGGAGAAGCAGGTGACGGTGCCGGGCCTGGCGACCGGCGCGACGGCGGCCGACACGCGCTTCGAGGGCGAGACCGTCAAGGTCCCCGTCGTCGAGGAGGAGGTCGAGATCAAGAAGCGCACCGTCGTTCGTCGCGAGGTGCGCGTCTCGAAGGAGCAGCACGAGGAGCAGGCGACCGCCTCGGCGGAGTTCCGCCGCGAGGAGGCCCACGTCGAGGGCGAGGGGCGCGTCGAGAAGCTGAGCTCCCCGTCGGCCGACGACCGCGACCCCAACGCGCGGAAGGTCTAATCGCCCGGCACGCGTGACCTCGCTTGCACCCCCGAGCGACATGGTGTGAACATGTCGTCCGGGGCGTCGGGGTCTCGCGTGTTCAGTCAGCTCGGAGCGTATCGGGTCGTCCGCCAGATCGGCGAAGGCGGGATGGGTGCGGTCTTCGAGGGCGTCCACGCGGGTAACGGCCAGCGGGTCGCGATCAAAGTCCTCCTGCCGCACTACTCGAAGCAGCCCGAGGTCGTCGCGCGCTTCTTCAACGAGGCGCGCGCGGTCGTCGCCATCGACCACCCGTCGATCGTGAAGGTCTTCGACGTCGGGCAGCTCCCCGACGGGACGACCTACATGGTGATGGAGTTCCTCGACGGCGAGACGCTCTCGGGGCGGATGAAGCGGCTCGGCGGCGCCGGGATGGGGCCGCGCGCGATCGCCATCTGCCGCGAGGTCGCCCAGGCGCTCGTCGAGGCGCACCGCCGCGGCATCATCCACCGCGATCTCAAGCCCGACAACGTCATGCTCATCTCCGACGGGCGCGGCGGCGAGATCGTGAAGGTGCTCGATTTCGGTATAGCGAAAATTGCCGCCGACGCCGAGCTGGGCGCGAACAAGGCGGCGGCGGTGCGCACCAAGACCGGCATGGTCCTCGGGACGCCGTACTACATGTCCCCCGAGCAGTGCCGCGGCCTCTCGGGCATCACCGGCAAGACCGACGTCTACGCGCTCGGCGCGCTCATGTATCACCTCCTCGCCGGGCGGCCGCCGTTCGTCGGCCAGGGCGTCGGCGAGATCCTGGCGATGCAGATCTACGAGACGCCGAAGTCGCTCATCGAGCTCGTGCCGAGCGTGCCCGCGCCGATCTCGCAGCTCATCGCGCGCATGCTCGACAAGTCGCCGGAGACGCGCCCCAACATGGGCGACGTCGCGCGCGCGCTCGGCAGCCTCGAGACCGGGCAGTACCCGACGATCCTGGCGACGCCGCAGGGGATGTCGACGACGCTGCGCTCGGCGTCCGGCGAGAAGCGACAGACCGGACGGGCGCCGGCGGTGAGCGGCGGGAAGAAGGGCGGCTCGCGCACGCTCGTCGCCGTCGGGCTCACGCTGGTGATGGCCGGCGTGGGGACCGGCGCGGCGCTGCTCGTCTTCGGCAAGGATCAGTCGACGAAGCCCCAACCTCCCGTCGGTGGCGGCTCGACCGACACGGTCGACAAGCCGGTGCGCGGCGGGAGCGGCAAGGTGATCGTCATCGTGAAGACCGATCCGCCGGGGGCGGAGGTCGTGCGCGCGAGCGACAACAGCGTCCTCGGCAAGACGCCCTGGGTGTCCGATCAGGAGCAGTCCGACGAGGCGATCGACGTCATCCTCCGCAAGGCGGGCTTCGCCGACAAGAAGGTGAGCGTCGCGCGCACGAAGGACGTGACGATGCGCTGGCTGCTCGATCCGCTCCCGTCGGTGCCGATGCCGGGGCCGTCCGCGCCGAGCGGGTCGAAGAAGCACAAGGGCAAGGATGACGACCTCGACGTCAAGCCGCTGGATTAGCGGCGCGCTCGCGGCATTTCTGTCGATCACGCCGGTGGCGGTGCGCGCCGCCGGCCCCGCGCCTGCGGCGTCGTCGGCGAAGGACGAGTACGCCCGCGGCATCACGCTCTACAAGGCGGGGAACTACGTCGACGCGGCGCAGGCCTTCATCAGCGCCTACAAGCTGAAGCCGAAGCCGGTGATCCTGTTCAACATCGGGCAGGCCTATCGCAAGATGGGCGCGCTCGACGGGGCGCTGGCCTATTACCAGCGCTTCCTGCGCGAGGCGTCGCCGGCCGATCGCGCGCCGCTCGAGGCCGACACCAAGAAGTACATCGCCGAGCTCGAGAAGGAGCTCGAGGACAAGCGCCGCGAGGAGCAGGCGCGCACCGACGCCGAGCGCGCCGCGCGCGAGCGACGGGCGCGCGAGACCGCCGAGGCGCTGGCCGCCGATCGCGACCGCGCCGCGCGCGAGCAGGCCGAGCGCGAGCGCGCCGCGCGCGAGCAGGCCGAGCGCGAGCGCGCGCAGACCCCGACGACGCCGCCGCCCTCCGTCGTCGAGCGGCGCGCCGACGCCGAGGTCCGCACCGAGCCCCCCAAGAAGAAGACCCCCATCTACAAATCGGCCGCGCTGTGGGTGCCGCTCTCGCTCGTCGTCGTCGCCGGCGTCGCCCTCGGCGTCGGCCTCGGCGTCGGCCTGAAGGGCCCCGACCTCGGCGTGAGGACGCCACAGTTCCCATGAGCCGTCGGGTCGCTCTCGCCAGCATCGTGCTCGTCGCGACGGGCTGCTCGTCGGGAGACTTCCTCCTCGTGAAGGTCTCCGGGCTGAGCAAGTCCTCGGTCGGTCTCCGCGTCGAGCTCAGCGCCGATGGTCGCTCGGCGACTCCCGAGAGCTACAGCCTGCCCGAGGGTCACGGTGATGCGCTCACGCTCGGGCTGAAGCTCCCCCTCGCGAGCGTCGTCCTGTTCCAGGCGATCGCCTTCAACGTCGAGGGCTGCGCGACCGACTTCGGTCTCGGCGCCTCGATCGAGCGCACCGGCTCGACCGACCTCAAGATGGTCAACTTCACCAAGCCCGTCTGCGGCGTCTACGACAAACCGGGCGCGGCCCACCGGGTCCGCATCGCGCCGCGCACCGACGTCTCCATCGGCTGCGCGCGCGGGACAACGGACTGCGGGATGTACGCGCTCTCGCCCCGGACAATCAGCACCCCGCTCCTCGACATGGATCGATTCGAGGTGACCGGCGCGGCCTACGCCGCCTGCGTCGGTGCGGGCCGCTGTTCGCAGGTCCTCTACGACGTGGACGACGACGTCGCGCAGCCGATGACGTGGGCGCAGGCGAAGGCCTATTGCACCTTCGCCGGCGGCCGTCTCCCGACGGAGATCGAGTGGGAGGCGGTGGCCCGCGCGCCGAACGGCCGGGTCTACCCGTGGGACGGGACGACCCTCGACTGCAACCACGCGCTCTACGGCGCGTGCAACCACACTGGACCGATCTCGGTGTTCGCCAACACCGACGGTCTCAGCGCGTTCGGCCTCAGCCACATGGCGGGGAACCTCGCCGAGTGGACCTCCGACTCGGCCCCGACGGCATCGGGCACCCTCCCGACGACGCGAGGGGGTGGGTGGTCGAGCAGCGCGGGCGAGCTGCTCACCACGGAGCGGGTGGGTTACCTCGAGGACACCAATACGTTGGTGGGGACGCGCTGCGTGAGCGACGTGAACTGAGGCGAGCGGAGGAGGGCGTTACAGCTTCTTCGAGGCTTCGACCAGCTCGCGGACCGCGGCGGCCGACTTGTCGAGCATCGCCTTCTCGTCGGCGGTGAGCTCGATCTGGACGATCTTCTCGACGCCCGCGCCGCCGATGACGACCGGCACGCCGATGTAGAGATCGGTGTAGCCGTACTCGCCCGAGCACGACGCCGCACAGGGCAGGAGGCGCTTCTCGTCGTGCAGGTAGGCGCGCGCCATCGCGATCGCGCCCGACGCCGGCGCGTAGTAGGCCGACGTGCCCATCAGCTTGACGATCTCGCCGCCGCCGCCGGCGGTGCGCGCGACGATGGCGTCGAGCTTGTCCTTCGAGATGAGCTGCTTGAGCGGCACGCCGTTGACGGTGCAGTACGACGTCACCGGCACCATCGTGTCGCCGTGGCCGCCGAGCACCATCGCGCGGACGTCCTTCACCGCGACGCCGAGCTCACGCGCGAGGAAGAGCTGCATGCGCGCCGAGTCGAGCACGCCCGCCATGCCGACGACCTTGTGCTTCGGCAGGCCCGAGACCTTCTGCAGCTCGGCGACCATCGCGTCGAGCGGGTTCGAGATGACGATGACGAAGGCGTCCTTGCACTTCGCCTTCACGTTCTCGGCGACGTTGCGGATGATCTTCAGGTTGATAGACAACAAATCGTCGCGCGACATGCCGGGCTTGCGCGGCACGCCCGCCGTCACGATGACGACGTCGGCGCCGGCGCAGTCGTCCCAGTTCGAGCTGCCGGTGATGTGCGCGTCGTACCCGAGCACCGCGCCGTTCTGCTCGAGGTCGAGCGCCTTGCCCTTCGCCACGCCCTCCTTCTCCGGGATGTCGAAGAGGACGACGTCCCCGAGCTCCATGCGCGCCGCGAGCGCGGCGAGCTCACCGCCGATGTTGCCGGCGCCGATGAGTGCGATCTTGTGTCGACGAGGCATGGCTGATTCCTCCGTGTAGAGTCCGAATCGAGACGGCGCGCACTCTACACGACTCAGGGCGTCATGACCACGTCAGCTGATAGACCCAGCGCCCAGAGTCGAACCCCACCTCGAGGATGCGAACGCTGGGGGCCTTCACGCGCGTCATCTCGAGGGTCGCGACGATCGACCCGCGCAGGTATTCGTAGAACAGCGGCTCGCGCGACGGGTGTCCCTCGACGACGAGCGCGACGCTGGTGGCGCGCTCGTCGGTGACGCGCATCGTGCCCGCGTTGCGGACGTAGGTCTCGTAGATCCGGGCGGCGCGCTCGATCACGTACTTCGGCGACGCGACGCGGATGAACATGCGGTACAGCGTCGAGAGATCGGACTGGAACTGCCGTCGGCCGAGCTCGAACGCCTTCGCGGGATCGCCGTCGAAGAGGTCGCGGAAGATGGCGTTGTGGATGCGGATGACTCGCTCGAGCGGGAGCCAGCTCATCGCGAGGGGCGGGTGCTCGACGAGGGCGGCGTCGTCGGGCGGGAGCGCCGCGACGAACCGGCGCCAGCGCTCGTCGCCAGCGAGGGCGCGGGCGACGGTGAGCGAGGTGTTGAACCCTGCCGCCTTGGCTTCGGGCTGACCCATCCGGGTCAGATGCGGCAGGAGGCGCCGTCGTCGCTACGGCGCGGCGGCGAGCGCCGGATCGCCCTCGAGCGCCTGGCCCGTCAGCGTCCCGGTGACCGACCAGACGCCGCCGACGAGGCGCGCGTGGCGCAGCAGCTTGTCGCTGTCGCGCACGTAGACCAGCTCGGCGGTGGCGCCGCCGACGCCGGGCGCGATCGCCGGCAGATAGGCGACGACCTCGCCGCCCGACGCCGCGACGGCGGGGCCCCACTGCGAGCCGGTCAGCGTCGAGGCGTAGAGCTTACTGTCCTTGCCGAGGTAGACCGCGATGGCCTTCCCGTCGCTGCCGGTGGTCACGCGCGGCGGCTGGTTGGAGTCGATGAGGCAGCTCGTCTGGCCCGCACAGAGCTGCGCCGGGTTGCCGTAGGCGTTCGCGCCCGAGAGCCGCCCCGACCAGTAGAGGTTGGTGTCGTTGCCGCGGAACACGACGACCGTCGTCCCGTCGCCGTTCACCGTCGCGGCCGGCGGTGACGGCGTGGTCGCGCTCGGCAGCGTCAGCGCCACCGTCGCGCCCGCCGGCCCGTCGTACATCGTGCCGTTCGCGCTGCCGTTCATGACCCCGGTGTGGACCAGGCGCAGCGTCGACGCCGCGCGCGCGACCGCCAGCGGCTGCACCGTCAGGTAGGGGTGCTCGACGGGGCCGCTGAAGCTCGTGCCGTCCCAGCGCGTGACGTAGATCTTGTCGGTGCCGGTCCCGAGCGAGCCGGTGAAGGCGACGTCGACGCCGGTCATGTCGGCGAGCGCGGCCGGCCCCATCTTCGCCAGCGCGTTCGTGAACGGCGCCGCCAGCGACTCGAGCGTCTGCTGACAGGTGTCGAGCGCGGCGGTGCGCAGCTTGTTGTCGCTGAGGCGCACGGCGACGAGGCCGCGCGTGCGCGTGCCCGGCAGCCCGGCGCCCACCGCCGCGACGATGACGCTGGAGTCCTCGAGCCACGAGGACCAGCCGCGCGACGGCGTGAAGGTCGCGGCGAGGAGGCGCTTCGACGGGCCGATGGCGGCGACCATCAGGCTGGCCGCGACCCCCCCGTCGTCGGCCTGCGGGCAGGGCGGCGGCAGCAGATCGGGCGCCGGCGGCGTGAGGTCGCTCGTCGCGCCCGAGAGGTCGCTCGGCGCGCGCAGGTCGCCAGCGACGGCGAGGTCGTCGGCGACGGCGAGATCGATCGGCGGCATCGCGCGGTCCGCGCTCGAGCCGCCGAGGTCGCGCGTCCAGCCGCGCATGTCCTCGTCGGGCATCGTGACCGACGCACAGCCGACGGCGACGGCCGTCATCGACGCGAACGCGACTCGCAAGGCGCCGACCGGAACCGTCACCCGCATGCACGCCTTTTAACAAGCCTGAAACCGTAACGCAACACGGAGTGACGGCTCCGTCGACGAGACGCGTGATACCGTCGGCGCGTGCGCCTCGCTTCGCGAGTCTTGGACGTCGGAATCGTCGGAGGAGGCACCGCCGGGTGCGCGACGGCGATCGGGCTCCGTCGAGCCGGCCATCAGGTGACGATCTACGAGCGCGTCGAGCACCCCGGCCCCGTCGGCGCCGGCATCGTCCTTCAGCCGACGGGGATGGCGGCGCTCGCGCGCCTGGGCCTCCTCGAGCCGGTGGTCTCGCGCGGCGCGCGCCTCGATCGCCTGCGCTGCGAGACGGCGTCGCGACGCACCATCGTCGATCTCGTCTACGCCTCGCTCGATCGCCGCCTCTTCGGCGTGGGCATGCACCGCGGCGTCCTCTTCGAGGTCCTCTTCGACGCCGCGCGCGCGGCCGGCGCCACCGTCGAGCTCGGGCGCACCATCGTCGAGGCGCAGCCGAACGGCGGCGATCGCTGGTCCCTCGTCGACGAGCGCGGGCGCAAGAGCGGTCGCCACGACCTCGTTATCGTCGCCGACGGCGCGAAGTCGCAGCTGCGCGACGACACCGATCAGGAGCTGCCGAAGCGCGTGCGCCCCTACCCGTGGGGCGCGCTCTGGTTCGTCGCGCGCGACCCGCAGCGCCGCTTTCGACGCGAGCTCTATCAGGTCGTCGAGGGCGCGGGGCGCATGCTGGGGCTCCTGCCGACGGGGCTCGGCCCGACGGGCCAGGTGCCGCTCGTGAGCCTCTTCTGGAGCCTGCGCGCCGATCGCCTCGACGACTGGCGCCGCGTCGGCCTCTCCCACTGGAAGAGCGAGATCCTCCGCTACGCCCCCGAGGCCGAGGAGGTCGTCGCGCAGATCACCGACCCGGCGCAGGTCCTCTACAGCGGCTACCACGACGTGGTGATGCCGCGCTGGCACGCCCGCGGCATCGTCTACCTCGGCGACGCGGCGCACGCGATGAGCCCGCAGCTCGGGCAGGGGGCCAACCTCGCCCTGTGGGACGCGATGGTCCTCTGCGACGCGCTCGCCGACGAGCCCACCGACCTCGCGCGCGCTCTCGCCGACTACACGCGCCGCCGCCGCCGCCACATTCGTGTCTATCAATTTGCCACCCGCTGGCTGACCCCCTTCTTCCAGGGCGACTCGCGCCTCCTCGGCCTCCTGCGCGACGTCGCGATGCCGCTCGCCGCGCGCATCCCCTTCGTCAACCGGCGCATGGTGGCCAGCATGTCGGGCCTCCTCCTCGGCCCGTTCGCGATGATGTCCCCGTCGCTGATGCCGGAGACGGCAATTCCGCTAGACGAAAAAGAGCCCGCCGCCGTCCTCGCCGCCTAGCCGCGCGGCACACCGTGTCGGCACGGGCCGCCGTTCGTGCCGGTCGTGCGCGCGCATTCGTCGAGCGCGTCGCGGCCGACAGCGTCCGATCGGGCCGGCACGCGTCGTGCTGAGGGGCGTCGCCATGAAGACGTTGATTGTCTGGCTGTGCGCCGTCAGCGGCGTCGGGTTCCTCGCCGGGTGCGGCGAGCCCGCGCCGGCGTCGATCCCGACGGTCGACATGGACATCACGCCCGTCGGCGATGACGGCGGGACCGAGCCCGTGAGCCGCACGTGCGTCGTCGAGGTGAACCGCCTCGACGACGGCTGCGTCCTCGCGCCGTGAACAGAGGGAGGGACACCATGAGGTCGAAGCGAACCGTGACGTTTCAACTGAGCCTGCCGCGAACGCCCAGCCGGTGGCTGCTGCTCGGCGCGGCGGTCGTCATCGGCGCCGTCGGTGCGGTGGCCGTCGCCGCGCCCCAGGCGTTCGTCGCCAACGAGCCGCTCTCGGCGGCGAAGCTCAACGCCAACTTCGCCGACCTCGACGCGCGGGTGCGGCGCTTCGAGAGCGCCTACTGCGGCAAGAGCGCCATCACCACGGCGAAGCTCGACAACGTGAACGGCTTCGCCGCCGGCGCGACCCTCTGTCGGAGCGTGGCGGGCTGCAACGCCAACGCCCACGTCTGCACCCAAGAGGAGATGTTTCGCCTGGCGAGCGGCGGGATGACGACCTCGGAGCAGGCCTGGATCGTCGGCACCGTCGGCAACGGAGGGGGGCAGTGCAACGGCCTCACCATCGAGGATGGCAACTACTTTGGAACCACCTGGGGGCCGGGCGCGAGGTCGGGCGTGGCCAACTGCGCCACGAAGCTGCCGGTCTTCTGCTGCAATTAGTGTCTAGCAGCTCTCGCTAGCCGCGGCGGACGGCGGAGGCGGCGAGCAGCGTCCCCACCGCGCTGCCGTCGCCGCCCGTCGGGAGGAAGGTCACGCGCGCGTCCGACTCGAGGAGCCGCTGCGTCTCCAGCACCTGGAACAGCGCCTGGAGCACGTCGGGATCGGACGAGATCTCGCGGAGCGCGTTGCCGACGATCTGCGGCCGGGTCGCCCCCGCCCGCGCGAACTCCACCGACGCCTGGCGCTCGGCGCTGGAGGTGATGACGCTCACCTGGTTGGCGCCGTCCTGTCGGATCGCCGACGTCACCTGCCGCAGGCGGTTGACGACCTTCTCCTCGATCTGGCGGATCATCCCCTCGTCGCGGAAGTGGACCTTGCGGATGTAGACCGAGCCGAGCTTGTAGCCCCACTCGTGCGACTTCGGCGAGACCTCGGCGCGCACCGTCGCCGACATCGCGTGCCGGCTCTCCAGCATTTCTGTCAAGCGCTGATTCGACAGGCAGCGCACCGTCGCGTTCGAGACGTTGGCCCGCAACGAGCCGCGCGGGTCGGCGTTCTTGAACAGATAGGCGACGGGGTCGGAGATGTACATCTCGTACCAGATGCCGATCCCCATCGGCGCGCCCTCCTCGGAGTTCACCGCCTGGCTGCGCAGGTACTCCTGGTCGAGGCGCATGTCGAGCGTGTGGCACTTGCCGAAGAAGCGGATGATGAAGGCGCGCAGCCCCAGCTTCGCCGGCAGGAAGTGGAGCCCCGGCTCGCCGAGGATGGCCACCACGTCACCGAAGAGGACGTAGACCTTCGTCTCGCACTCTCCGACGGTGGTGTAGAGGCCGAAGAGCCGCGCCAGGCCGAAGAGGATCGGCACCACGAACCAGGCGGCGACGAAGGTCCCGAGCATCACCGCGCCCCACACGAACCCGTCGCTCATCGCTGCACCTCCACCACCAGGTCCTTCGCCCGCGCGTAGAGCGGCAGCTTCAGATTGCGCAGGTAGGCGTGGAGCACGCCGGGCCCCGCCGCCTTCAGCGCCGAGAGCTGCGCCGCGAGCTGCTTGAGCGGCTCGACCTCCGCCTCGGCGCGCAGCGTCTCGATCTCGACGGCGCGCCGCGACTGCACGATCTTCTGGTCGGCGGCGGCCTGGGCCAGCGACACCTCCGACGAGACGTGGTTGTGCGCGGTGTTGATCGCCGCCAGCGCGCTCTCGACGTCGGCCGGCGGATCGATGCCGGTGATCAGCGAGGTGTCGAGCACGATGCCGTAGCGCGCGGCCGACGACTCGCACTCGCGGTCCATGTGCTCGTTCAGGTCGCGGAGGTTTTTCCGTAAATCATTAATCGAGACCCCCTGCACGCCCGTCGTCGTGTCGGTCGCCTGCGCCTCGAAGTTGGCGATGCGCTCGCGCAGGATCGAAATGAAGTAGCCCATCGTGTGCGCGATCGGCCGCTTCACCCCGAAGATGTAGGCGTAGAGGTTGCGCTCGCTGACGCGCCAGCGCAGCTCGCCGGTGAGGCCGGTGTTGAGCTGGTCCTTGGTGACCGCCTCGAGCACCGTCCCGCCGCGGTTCGCCGTCGGGTCCTCGGGGTCGTAGGCCATGTTCACCGTGCGCGTGGCGACGGTGACCTTGTGGATCTTCTCCCACGGCCACTTGAAGTAGGGCCCGCCGGGGCCAATCACCTCGACCTGCGGCCAGACGTAGCGCTCGCGCTCGTCGGGGCGCAGCGCCTCCGACACCGGGTCGTCGAGCGTGGTCTTGCCCGCGATCCGGCGCGCGCGCCCGAACCTCGTTTTGATTGCCCGTTGGTTCTGGTCGACGGTGTAGAAGCCGAAGAGGATACAGCGACAGAAGGCGTAGAGAGCCAGCCCAGCCAAGATCGCGCCCATGAGGAACCCTCCCTCCAGGGCGCGATCTTATCGTCTAACGAGAAATCAGCCGAGGTTCTCGATGATCAGCGAGCCGAACTCGGAGCACTTCACCTCGCGCGCGCCCTCCATCAGGCGGGCGAAGTCGTAGGTGACGGTCTTGTTGGCGATGGTGCGGTCGAGGCCCTTGATGATCGAGTTCGCCGCCTCGACCCAGCCGAGGTGCTCGAGCATCATGACGCCCGAGAGGATCACCGAGCCCGGGTTCACCTTGTCGAGGTCGGCGTACTTCGGCGCGGTGCCGTGCGTCGCCTCGAAGATGGCGTGGCCGGTGAGGTAGTTGATGTTGCCGCCGGGGGCGATGCCGATGCCGCCGACCTGCGCCGCGAGCGCGTCCGACAGGTAGTCGCCGTTGAGGTTCAGCGTGGCGATGACGTCGAACTCGTCGGGGCGGGTGAGGACCTGCTGCAGCGTGATGTCGGCGATGGCGTCCTTGACGAGGATCTGCCCCGCCGGGGGCTTGCCGCCGCAGTCATCCCAGCCGACGGCCTTGCCCGCGTACTCGTTCTTGACGAGCTGGTAGCCCCAGTCGCGGAAGGCGCCCTCGGTGAACTTCATGATGTTGCCCTTGTGCACGAAGGTGACGCTCTTCCGCTTGTGACGGATGGCGTAGTCGATCGCCGCGCGCACGAGGCGCTCGGTGCCGTCCTTCGACACCGGCTTGATTCCGAGCCCCGACGACTCGGGGAAGCGAATCTTCTTGAACTCCTTCGGGAAGTTCTCCTTCAGGAAGGCGATCATCTTCTGCGCCTCGGGCGACCCCGCGGCCCACTCGATGCCCGCGTAGATGTCCTCGGTGTTCTCGCGGAAGATCACCATGTCGACCTTCTCGGGCGTCTTCACCGGCGACGGGACGCCCTGGAAGTAGCGCACCGGACGGAGGCAGACGTAGAGGTCGAGGAGCTGGCGGAGCGCGACGTTCAGCGAGCGGATGCCGCCACCGACGGGCGTCGTGAGCGGGCCCTTGATGCCGACGCGGTACTTCTTGAACGCCTCGACGGTCTCGTCGGGGAGCCAGTTGCCGGTCTGGTTGAAGGCCTTCTCGCCGGCGAGGACCTCGAGCCACTCGATCTTGCGGTCGCCGTTGTAGGCCTTCTTCACCGCCGCATCGAAGACGCGGACGGACGCGCGCCAGATGTCGCGCCCCGTGCCGTCACCCTCGATGAAGGGGATGGTCGGGTTCGAGGGCGTCTTGACCGTTCCGTCGCTCGCTACGTCGATGAGAGCCATGCGCTGCTCCTTCGTCTTCTCTTCGTCGGGTGGATGAACCGGCGCATCCTAGCGAAGTCACGTCGGGTCGGAAAGCCCCGGCTGCACGATTGTCGGGGCTCCGAGTCCCCACCGCGATTCAAAGGTTTCGATGGGTTACGGGCGGCACGGTTCTCGCTGTATCGGTGCGCATGCCCGCTGCGCGACTGGCCCGCGTGAGGACGGCTCCCACCGTCGAGCACCCCGCCGAGGTGGGTCGCTACCGCATCGTCGCGCCCATCGGCAAGGGCGGGATGGCGCAGGTCTACCGCGCGCGGCTGTCGGGCCTCGGTGGGTTCGAGCGCGACGTCGCCGTGAAGGTGCTGCTCCCCGAGTACGCGGCCGAGCCGGACTTCGTCGACATGCTGCTCGACGAGGCGCGCATCGCGGCGGCGATCGATCACCCGGCGGTGGTGCAGGTCCTCGACGTCGGGCGCGACGGCGAGCTGTTCTATCTGGTGATGGAGTACGTCGACGGCGCCGACCTGCGTTCGCGGGTGCGCGCGACGCCGACGGGGCGGCTGCCGCTCGAGCCGGCGCTCTACGTGGCGGTCGAGGTCCTGCGCGGGCTCGAGGCGGTGCACAACGCCGTCGACGCCGAGGGGCGCCCGCGGCGCATCGTCCACCGCGACGTCTCGCCGGCGAACGTGCTGGTGTCGAAGGCGGGCGTGGTGAAGCTCGGCGACTTCGGCATCGCGCACGCGACGAGCCGCCTCACGCGCACGCGCAACGGCGCGGTGAAGGGCAAGCTCCGCTACATGGCGCCCGAGCAGGTGCAGGCGCGCGCCGTCGATGGGCGGGCCGATCTGTACGCGGTCGGCGTGGTGCTGTGCGAGCTGCTCCTCGGGCCGGCGTTCTGCGAGCCGCGCCCGTCGCAGCGACGGCTGACCGACCTCGGCCCGACGTTCGTCTGGTCGCGCGCGCGGGCGATGCGCGAGCACCCGGGCGTGCTGCCCGACGACGTGCTGCGCATCCTCGATCGCGCGCTCGCCGAGCGCCCGGAGCAGCGCTTCGCCGACGCGGCGGCGTTCCGGCGCGAGCTCGTCTACGCGCTCCACCGACGGCAGCCGGGGTTCGGCGCCGAGGAGCTGGCGGCGGCGATGGAGGGGCTGGGGCGCGAGGCGATCGCGCTCACCGCGCCCGAGCAGCCCGACGGCGTCACCGAGCGCCACATCCTCACGCCGCCCGACGAGGTGCCGAGCCTCGGCGCGCCCTCGTCGGTGATGGCGCCGATCGCGCTGGCCGGCGTCGCGCCCGCGATCCCCATGCCGCTCGTCGGCTCGGGGCGCACGCCGCTGCCGCTGCCGCCGCCCCCGCCCGTCGGTGCGGCCTGGCCGCCGCTCCCCGCCGCGGCGAACACCAACCTGCCGTCGCTGTACGACGAAGAGCAGCGGCCGACGACGCCGATCCAGGCGGCGCCGATCTTGATGGCGCAGCCGCTGGTGCGCGCGTCCGCCGGGTACGGGGCAGCGACGGGGACCTGGGCGCACGGCGGCCTGCGACGCGGGCGCTTCGGGCGCGTCTTGAAGCGCCTCGGCCTCGCCGGCGACGGCGCGCGTCCGGAGGAGCGGCGGCGGCGGGTGATCGCGGTGGCGGTCTCCGTCGGGCTGCTGGCGGCGACGGTGATCTCGCTGGCGATCGTGCTCGTGCTGCGGCTGGCGTCGCCGACACCCGTCGAGGCGGCGCCCGCGCGCGCGCTGGCCGCGCCGCCGGTGGTGGTGACCTCGCCGCTGCCCGCGGCGCCGCGCCCGCCGGCGATGGGCGTCCTCGTGGTGTCGGTGGGGCAGGGCGGCTCGGTCACGCTCGGCTCGACGACCTACCCGACGCCGTGCCGCCTCGATCTGCCCCCCGGCAGCTACGCCGTGAAGCTCCGCCGCCCCGGTCGCCGCAACGCCTCGACCCGCACCATCACCGTCGAGCCGGGCGCCGTCGCCGATTTGCGCTAGACGTTTGCGCTAGACACCTTCCAAGCCGCCAAAGGCGGCGTCGCGCGGGAGCCCGCGCGGAGCGAGGGGGAGGCTCGACGGGCTTTGCCCGTCGAGGGGGACGGCACGTCCCCTAAAAACTCGACCAGCCGAGGTGCTCGCCGACGAGCGGCGTGTTGGTGACGTTCACCGGCGGGTTCACGAGGTCGGTTGTGATAAGGTCGGGGACGTCGGTCGAGCCGCCGATCTCGTAGACGACGCGGTTGCCGACGGTGACCAGCGCCGTCACGCCGACGACGCCGGTCGGCCGCACGGTGCCATCGAGCTCGATGACCATCAGCTCGCCGACGTCCTTCGGCGCGATGCCGCCCGGGCGCCGCTTCAGGAAGACCACCCGCCCGTCGTCGAGCCGCGACGGCGAGGCCGCCAGATCGCCGCCGTCGATGGTGGCGAGCACGCGGCGCGCGTCGAGCCCGTCGCGGCGCCCCTCGAGCACGCCCACCGGGAGCACCTCGACGGTGGCGGTGCCGACATCCATCGTCGACGCGCGCTGGATGCGCACGGCGACGATCTGGTCGTCGCCGTACGGCGCCGGATCGGCGATCTGCCCGCCGGTCTCGACGATCACCGTCTCGAGGCGGACCTCGTCGGGGTCCACGCGATGCACGCGCGACCAGGTGGGCAGGAGCGCCGTCGTCGGCGAGGCGGTGAACACGACGTGCGGCACGCCATGGATGCGCACGCCGCACAGCGCGTCATTGAAGGAGACGTTCATCATCGGGAGGCGCATCCACGCCCCCGCGCCCTCCGACACCCACGGGAAGATCGCCCCCTCGTCGTCGGCGAGGACGGCCATGCGCCCGTCGGGGAGCAGCCGCGGGAAGCCGGTGCGGTGGAGGTTGTCGCCAACCTTCCCCAACGAGCGACGCTCGGTTCCGTCGAGACGGATGGAGAAGACCTCGTTGCGCACGAGGAAGGCGACCTCCGGCGTGGAGAGCGCCGACAGCGACGGCGGCGCTCCGTCGCCGGTGGCGTTGCAGCCGGTGGCGGCCAGCAGACCCCCGAAGACGACCGGGAGAAGGGGCCATGTACGCGAATGTGACATTGATATCCCCACAGTCATCATATCACTTAATCCGGGTTTCCTGCAAGACCCGGCCTCAGTGATGCTCTGGTGGCGAGGGAAAACGATTTCCTGTAAAAGCCCCCGTGTGGGACACACGACTACGTGGGTGGGGGCGATCGCGCTGGTTGGAGTGAGTGCGATCGCGACAGGGGTGCGCGCCGAAGGCGAGAAGCGCCCCGAGTCGTTCGACGTCGCTGCACAGAACGCGCAGCCCGTGCACGAGCCGGGCGCGCTGGCGGCGCTCTTGTCGCCGCTCGTGTCGGAGTGCACGAAGGGCGAGGGCGACGACGATCTGGCCGCGCGCCAGTGCAGCGCGCTCCGCGACTGGGCGCTCGCCGAGCTGCGCGCCGGGACGTACCTCGGCGTCGGCGACGACCTGGCGGTCTCCGTCGGGCCGTTCGATCCGGCGGAGAAGAAGATCGACCTCGAGGTGCGCGGCTGTCTCGCCTGCGCGCGCCCGCTGCGCCTCGAGACCGGCGCGGGGGAGGCGGCGCAGCGCTTCGTCACCACGCGCGTCCCGAAGGCGATCCAGGCGCGCACGTCGAAGGTGGTCGGGCTCGACGTCGGCTTCCACGACGTCCCGCTCGCCGACGAGCGCGCGGCCGAGGCGTGGCGCAAGAAGATGACCTCGCGCCTGCGCGTGCAGTTCGTCTTCCGCGTCGGTGGCGGCTGGAAGAGCGGCACCGGAGACAAGGTCTACGAGGGCATCTCGTTCGTCCCCATCGCCCACCGCGTCGTCGACAAGTGCACCGGCAAGGTGATCGCCAGCGATCCGCCGTCGTCGGTCGGCAACGGCGAGGACCTCGCCGCGCGCGAGGCGCTGCGCGACGCCACCTGCCCCGACGAGCCGACCGAGGCCGAGCGGCGCGCCGCCGAGGAGGCGTCGCTGCCGACGCAGATCGCGAAGAAGGACGTCAACTTCGTGATCCAGTCGGCGCGCGAGCGGCTGCACGCCTGCGCGACGGAGTTCGAGGAGACCGGCACGGTGCCGACGCACATCGTGGTGGCGCCGAACGGCAAGGTCGAGTCGGTGACGCTGGCGCCACCGTGGGACAAGCGGCCGGTCGGCTTCTGCGTGCGCTCCGCCGTGAAGGCGCTGCAGTTCCCGCGCTTCCGCGGCGACAAGATGCCGCTCGATTACCCGCTTCGTCTCGAGTAGCGCGCGCATCATACGAGGCATGAGGCTCCCCGCCGTCGCCCTCGCTCTCGTCCTCGCCCCGCTTCTCCTCGCTGGCTGTTCTCGCGTCCGCTTCACGCCGACGGAACCCGACGGTTTCGTGCTGCGCACCGACGGCGACCACCGCTACTACGTGTACGTGCCGAAGGACTGGCGCCCGACGGAGAAGTGGCCGGTCATCGTCTATCTGCACGGCGGCGACGAGCGTGGCAGCGACGGGGTGAAGCCGACGCAGGTGGGGCTCGGGCCGGTGGTGCAGGCAACGCACGGGCGCTTTCCGGCGATCGTGATCTTCCCGCAGTGCGCGTCGGGGCGCTTCTGGGCGATGTCCGATCAGCAGGCGCGCGTGCTGCGCGCGCTCGACGCCACGCTCGCCGAGTGGAACGGCGACGCCGATCGCGTGTCGATGACGGGCAACTCGATGGGCGGGTTCGGTAGCTGGATCATCGGCGCGCGCCACCCCGAGCGCTTCGCGGCGCTGGCGCCGATCTGCGGCGGGGTGCGGCCGCCGCGCGGGGTGCCGCTGCCGACCGACGCGCCGTCGTTCGCGCGCGAGCCCGATCCGGAGGCGGCGGTGGCGCGGCTGCTCACCAGCGCCCACGTCCCGGTGTGGGCGTTCCAGGGGGCGAGCGACTGGCTCGTGTCGCCGAAGGTTTCGCGCCGCCTCGTCGCTGCGATGCGCGAGGCAGGCGGGCAAATTCGCTATACAGAATATCCTGGCGTGGGGCACAACAGCTGGGATCGCGCCTACGCCGAGCCCGAGCTCTTCCCCTGGCTGCTGCAGCAGAAGAAGGCGCCGCGCTGATCAGCGCACGAGCGGCGCCACCTTCTTGAGGTCGTCGACGAAGCGCGCCACCTCGGCGTGGCGGGCGGTGTCGTCGTCGATGCGCAGGATCATCGACGGGTGCACGGTGGCCATCACCGTCGGCGCGATCGCCGTCCCCTCGATGAGCTGCCCGCGCGACTGCGTCACCTTGAACGACTTGCCGAGGAGCGCCTGGGCCGCCGTCGCGCCGAGGCAGACGACCACGCTCGGCTTCAGCACCTCGAGCTCGGCGCTCAGCCACGGCGAGCAGGCGGCGATCTCGCGCGTGTTCGGCTTCTCGTGGATGCGCCGCTTGCCCTTGGGCGTCCACTTGAAATGCTTGACAGTATTGGTCACGTAGGCGCGCGCGCGATCGATCCCCGCGTCGGCGAGGGCGCGATCGAGGAAGCGGCCGGCCGGCCCCACGAAGGGCAGCCCCTCCTTGTCCTCGGCGTCGCCGGGCTGCTCACCGACGAAGACGACGCCGCCCGGCGCGGGCTCGCCGGCGCCGAAGACGGTCTGCGTGGCGTGCTCGAAGAGCGGGCAGCCTGTGCAGCCGCGCGCGGCGCTGCGCAGCGACTCGAGCGTGCGCTCGCCGGGCGGCGGCAGGAAGGGGAGGGCGGAGGGGGCGGGCTCGCGAGGCGTGCGCGGCATGACGGAGTATTAGGTACTCTACCCGCGTGAGAATCCATCACCTGAACTGCGGGTCGCTCTGCCCCGTCGGTGGGCGGCTCCTCGACGGGCGGTCGGCGGGGCTGCGCGGGCGCCTCGTGTGCCACGTGCTCCTCCTCGAGGCGCCGGGCGGGCTGGTCCTCGTCGACACCGGGCTCGGCACGCGGGCCGTCGCCGCCGCCGAGGAGTGGCTCGGGCGCGGGCCGCTGACCATGCTGGCGCCGCGGCTCGACGCGGCGGAGACGGCGGCGGCGCAGGTGCGGCGGCTCGGCTTCGCCGTCGAGGACGTGCGCGACATCGTGGTCACCCACCTCGATCTCGATCACGCGGGCGGGATCGCCGACTTCCCGTCGGCGCGCGTGCACGTCCACCGGCGCGAGCTCGAGGCGGCGCTGGGGGCGCGCGGCGCGGCGGGGCAGCGGTATCGCGCGGCGCAGTGGCGGCACGCGCCGCGCTGGGTGACGCACGAGGCGCAGGGCGGCCCCGAGGGGCGCTGGAACGGCTTCGACGCCGTTCGCCCGCTCGACGAGCGCGCGCCCGACGTCCTCCTGATCCCGCTGTTCGGCCACTCGCGCGGCCACTCGGGCGTGGCGGTGCGGCGCGACGACGGCAGCTGGCTGCTCCACGCGGGCGACGCCTACTTCCACGAGGACGAGATGCGCCGCGTGCCGAGCTGCCCGCCGCTCCTCGTCGCGGTGCAGCGCCTCGACGACGTCGACCACGCGACGCGCGTCGCGAATCAGGGGCGGCTGCGCGCGCTCGCCGGGGCGGGCGTGGCGACCGTCTTCTGCAGCCACGACGCCGCCGAGCTCGCGCGCCTGCAAGCGCGGGCGTAGTGAATTCGATCCGGTTGCGCTACGCTCCGACGCCGTGAGCTCCGTCGCTGCGAGCGCCAGGACCGGCGCCTCCGACCTCGTCGCCGCCCTCGAGAAGGTGTGCCCGGGCCGCGTCTCGACGCGCGCGCCCGACCGCGTGGCCTACGCGCGCGATCTCTGGCCGCGCGGCCTCCTCGGCCTCTCCGACGGCGACGTCGCGCCGCACCCGCCCGACGCGGTGGTGTGGCCGCGCTCCACCGACGAGGTGGTGGAGATCGTGCGCCTCGCCGCGCGGACCCGGACGCCGATCGTCCCCTTCGGCGCGGGCTCGGGCGTGTGCGGCGGGGCGCTGCCGATCCACGGCGGGCTGGTCGTCGATCTCAAGCGCATGCGGCGGATGCTGGCGCTCGACGCCGACGCGGGGAGCGCGACGTTCGAGGCGGGGATCATCGGCGAGCACCTCGAGCACGAGCTCAACCGCCACGGCCTCACGATGGGCCACTTCCCGTCGTCGATCATGTGCTCGACGTACGGCGGCTGGCTGGCGGCGCGCTCGGCGGGGCAGATGTCGACGCGCTACGGGAAGATCGAGGACATGTGCCGCTCGCTGACGTTCGTCGACGGGGCGGCGCGCGTGCACCAGCTCGACTGCAGCGCGGCGGGCGCGCAGGATTTGGCGCAGACCATCATTGGGAGCGAGGGGACGCTGGGGATCATCACCCAGGCGACCTGCACGGTGCACCCGATGCCCGAGGCGCGCGTGATGCGCGGCTGGTCCTTCCCGCGCGTCGGCGCCGGGGCGGAGGCGATCCGGCGGCTGCTCCAGCGCGGGCTGCGCCCGGCGGTGGTGCGCCTCTACGACGAGCTCGACTCGCTGCTCCACCGCAACGAGAAGGACTCGGACGACCACGCGCCGGCGAAGGAGCCGCGCAGCGACGAGCCGAAGAGCGCGCTCGACGAGTGGATCCACGCCATCACGCGCGGGCGCGGCGGCATCGGCGACTGGAAGCGTGGCGCGATCCGGCTCGCGCTGACGCGCCCCGATCTCGTCAATCGGATCGGCGGCGCGCTCCTGCCGTGGGTGCAGGAGGGCTGCCTGCTCGTCGTCGGCTTCGAGGGGGAGCGCTCGCTCGCCGAGGCCGAGGCGAAGGCGGCCGCCATCGAGCTCACGCGCGCGGGCGGCAAGGATCTCGGCCCCGGCCCGGGCGAGCGCTGGGTGAAGCACCGCTACTCGGTGAGCTTCCGCATGTCGAAGGTCTTCGACGCCGGCGCCTTCGTCGACACGATGGAGGTGGCGACGACCTGGGACAAGCTGATGCCGCTCTATCACGCGGTGCGCGAGGCGCTGGCCCCGCACTGCTTCGTGATGGCGCACTTCAGCCACGCCTACGTCGAGGGCTGCTCGATCTACTTCACCTTCGCGGCGCGCGGCTCGTCGCGCGCGGACGCCGAGCGGCGCTACGACGACATCTGGCGCGCCGGGCTGGCGGCGACGGCGCGCGTGGGCGCGACCATCAGCCACCACCACGGCGTCGGGCTGTCGAAGGCGCCCTTCATGCCGGAGGAGCACGGCGAGGCGATGCGCCTCTATCGCGCGCTGAAGACGGCGCTCGATCCCGACGGGATCATGAACCCGGGGAAGATGGGCCTATGAGCGGCGTGCGCGAGCGGCTGGAGCGCGCCGTCGGGGCGGCGAACGTCGTCGGTGCGGCGACGGCGCGCCCGGGGGCCAGCGCCGAGATCGCCGAGCTGGTGCGCATCGTCGCCGAGGGCGGCGGGCGCGTGGGATTTGGAGTAGACGTAAAAGGCGCGGGCCTGTCGCTCGACCTCGGGCGCATGGTCAACGTGCTGCACCTCGACCAGAGCTCGCTGTTGGTGACGGCGCAGGCGGGGATCACCTACGCGCGCCTCGAGGAGCTGGTCAGCGCGCGCGGGATGACGCTGGGGCCGGTGCCGCCGGCGTCGCTCGATCGCACGCTCGGCGCGCTGCTCGGGGCGCCGCGCCCGTCGGAGGCGTCGCCCGCGCACGGGACCTTCGTGGGGCGCGCGGCGGCGGTGGCGGGCGTGCTCCCCGACGGGACCGAGGTGCAGACGCGCCTCGCGCCGCGCAAGGCCACCGGGCCCGATCTCGCGCAGGCGCTGATCGGCGGGCGGGGCTCGCTCGGCGTCATCACCGCCGCGACGCTGCGGCTGCGACGGCGCGGCGAGGTGCGCGAGGAGGCGGCCTTCCGCTTCGACGCGCCGCGGGCCGCGCTCTCCGTCGCGCGCGCGCTCCTCGTGAAGGGCGCGCGGCCGCGCGACGTGTCGGTCCTCGCCGAGCCGCCGACGCTGCTCGTGTCGTTCGAGGGGCCGGCCGCCGTCGTCGAGGCGGAGCGGGCGCTCACCCGCGCGCTGGCGATCGGCGCGGGCGGCTCGCCCATCCCGCACCGCGCGCCCGCGCCGTGGGCGGGGCGGGTCCTCGAGCGCGCGCTGCCGCTCGAGCGCGTCCTCGACGTCGCGCTCGCGAAGAGCGCGCGCGTCGTCGGCTGGCACGATCGCGGCGCCGCGCTCGTCGACCCCGCGGCGCCGCCCGACACCAGCGCCACCCCCACGCCGCTCCTCGACGCCTGGAAGCGCGCCCTCGACCCGCACGGCACGCTGCCCGCGCCCGGTGAGACTCCCCATGCCTGATCTCGAGACGTCGATCTCCGACTGCACCTACTGCCCGAAGCTGTGCCGCCACACCTGCCCGGTGTCGAACGCCGAGGCGCGCGAGACGGTGACGCCGCAGGCCAAGATGTCGACGATGGGGCGGCTGCGCGTGCTCGATTCGGGGGCGCGCGCGTCGACGGAGGCGCGCGAGGAGACCGAGGCGCTCTACGCCTGCACCGGCTGCGGCGCCTGCGGCGAGTTCTGCAACCACGACATCGCCGTCGGTCCGTCGCTGGTGCGCGGGCGCGAGGAGGCGGAGCGCGACGGGCGCGGCCACCCGGCGCTGCGCGATCTGGTGCCGCGCTTCGAGGCGCACGCCGAGGCCGCCGCCGCGCACGTCCGCGAGCACATCCCGGCGCGCCGCCGCCCCGCCGAGGCGCAGGTCGCGTTCCTCCCCGGGTGCGAGGATCCGGGGATCGCGTCGACGCTGCTGGCGCTGTGCGATCGCCTCGGCGCCGAGTACGTCGCCGTCGCCGACGTGCCGCGCGCCTGCGGCGGCTACCCGCTGTGGGCCGCCGGGCAGCACGACGCCTTCCGCCTCCACGCCGAGCGCTTCGCCAAGGAGGTCCGCGGCTACGCGCGCCTGGTCGTGCACTGCCCGGCGTGCGCCTGGCTGATGAAGACCGAATACCCGCGCTTCGGCGTGCCGCTCGCCCCGCGCGTCGAGCACACCACCGAGCTGCTGGAGACCTTCGCCGAGCGACTTCCTGTCAAGCGGAAACGCGCCCGCGCGCACTACCACGATCCCTGCTACCTCGGGCGCCACCAGCGGCTCTACGATCCGCCGCGGCGCCTGGCCGGTCGCGCCGTCGACGAGCTGTGGGAGTTCTCACGGGCGCGCGAGGAGGCCGAGTGCTCGGGCGGCGGCGGGCTCCTGCCGGTCACGATGCCGGCGACGGCGGAGGCGATCGCCGATCGCCGCCTGGAGGAGGTGCGCGAGGCGCCGCCGCCCGACGACGGCGGCCGCCGCGCGGTGGTCACCGCCTGCCCGACCTGCGCGCGCCAGCTCCGCCGCGACGACGTCGAGGCGATCGATCTCGTCGCGCTGCTCGAAGAGGCCACGCGTCCTGAGGGGGGACAGTAACGCCATGGCGAACACCGTCGTCGTCGTGAACCCGCGCTCGGCGGGCGGCAAGACCGAGAAGCGCTGGCCGCGCCTGCGCGAGATCCTCCACGAGCACCTCGGCGCCTTCGACGTGGCGATGACCGGCGCGCCCGGCGACGCCACGCTGAAGGCGCGCGACGCCATCCGCGGCGGCGCGCAGCTCGTCGTCGCCATCGGCGGCGACGGCACCATCAACGAGACCGTCAACGGCTTCTACGACGACTGCGGCCTCGAGCGCCTCTCGCCGAGCGCCGCCTTCGCGGTGCTCCCCGCCGGCACCGGCGGCGACTTCGTGAAGACGCTGGGGACCTCGAAGGACTTCGAGCAGGCCGCTGCTGCGCTCAAGCACGCGCCGCCGCGGACGATCGACCTCGGGCGGCTGCGCTACGTCGGCCACGACGGCCAGGAGCGCGTGCGCCTCTTCGCCAACATCGCCTCGTTCGGCATCTCGGGCCTCGTCGACAAGCTGGTCAACGAGAGCGGCAAGACGCTCGGCGGCGTCTCGTTCGCCGTCGCCACGCTGCGCGCGGGGATGCGCTACAAGAACGCGCCGGTGCGCCTCACGCTCGACGACGGCGAGCCGCCGCGCGAGGGGAAGATCTACACCGTCGCCGTCGCCAACGGCCGCTTCTTCGGCGGCGGCATGAAGGTCGCGCCCGACGCCGCGCTCGACGACGGCTGGTTCGACGTGGTCACGCTCGGCGACTTCGGCTTCGGCGACCTCGTCCTGCGCGGGCTCGACATCTACAGCGGCAAGCACATCACCAACCCGAAGGTCACGGTGATGCGCGCGCGCCGCGTGACCGCCGAGCCGCTCGACGGCGCGGGCGAGGTCCTCCTCGACGTCGACGGCGAGCAGCCGGGCCGCCTGCCGGCCTCGTTCGAGCTGATCCCGGGCGGGCTCACCGTCCGCGTGACCGGATAGACAAAAATGCTCTCGCGCCCGCGCAGCTGGTGGCTCCGCGTCCTCGCCTGCGTCGTGGGCGGCTGCTTCCTCTTCCTCGCCTGCCCCGACTTCGATCTCTCGCCGCTCGCCTGGGTCGGCGCCGCGCCGCTCCTGTGGGCCGCGCTGCACCCCGACACGAAGAAGCCCTTCTGGTGGGGCTTCCTCGGCGGCTTCGTCGGCAACGCCGGCGGCTTCTACTGGATCGTGACGTTCCTGATGCGCTTCGGGCACCTGCCGCTCGCGGCGGCGCTGCCGATCGACGCGCTGCTGGTGACCTACCAGGCGCTCACCTTCGCGATCTGGGCGTGGGCGACGCGGCGGCTGCACGACCACCTCGGCGGCGGCATCCTCGGCATCACCTGGCTCTCGGCGATCGTCTACGTCGCCGTCGAGATGGCGGTGCCCTACGTCTTCCCGTTCTACCTCGCGATCACCCAGGGCTGGGTGCGGCCGGTCATCCAGATCGCCGACCTCACCGGGCCGCTCGGAGTCTCGTTCCTCTTGCTGCTGGTGAATGGCGCCGTCGTCGATCTGGTCGTGAAGCGGCGCGCGGCGCTCCGGCGCGTCGGCGCGGCGGCGGCGCTGATGGCGGCCTGCTTGGTGTACGGGCAGATCCGCATCCACCAGGTGGAGGCCGCGCGCGCGGCGGCGCCGAAGCTGAAGGTCGGCGTGGTGCAGGCGAACATCGGCATCCACGAGAAGTGGCGGCAGCACCTCGCCGCGCAGCAGCTCTGGGTGCACCAGGCGCTGGCGGCCGACCTCGAGAAGCGCGGCGCCGACCTCATCGTCTGGCCCGAGTCGAGCTACCCCTACGCCTTCGCGCGCGACCAGCACGCCGACTATCCGCCGGGCGATCAGCGACGGGCGAAGCTGGGCTTCAAGACGCCGCTCCTGTTCGGGACGCTGACCCACGGGGGCGCGGCGCCCTATCCCTACAACTCGGCGATGTTGCTTGACGAAAATGACCAGGTGCGCGGGCTCTTCGACAAGAACCTCCTGGTCGTCTTCGGCGAGTACATCCCCTATTACGAGCAGATGAAGTGGGTGAAGCGCCTCATCCCCGAGACGTCGAACTGGGCGCGCGGCACCGAGGTGGAGACCTTTCCGCTAGACATCAAAGGCGGCAGCGTCAAGGCGCAGGTCGCGCCGATGATCTGCTACGAGGACATCTTCCCGTCGTTCGGTCGGCGGCTGGCGGCGAAGCGCCCCAACCTCCTCGTCAACCTCACCAACGACGCCTGGTTCGGCAAGACCAGCGAGCCGTGGGAGCACATGTCGCTGGCGGTCTATCGCGCCGTTGAGCTGCGCCTCGACCTCGTGCGCGCGGTGAACACAGGCGTCTCGTCGGTGATCGACTCCACCGGGCGCGTGGTCGCGAAGACGCGGGTGGTCGATCCCGACGAGCCGCCCAAGCCGAGGCCCGAGACGCTCCTCGAGGAGGTCGCGGTGCAGGAGGCCTGGACGGTGTACGCGCGGCTCGGCGAGTGGGTGGGCTCGCTCTGCCTCCTCCTCGTCGCGGTGCTGGGGCTGCGCGCGCGGTCGAAGGCGGGGCTGCCGGTGCGCTGGGCGATGGTCGCGCAGGGGGCGGGGGCGCTGCTCGTGGTGGTGTTGCTCGGGGTCCTGGTGACGAGCGGGCCGGGCGACGTCGGGTTCGCGCTGCAGCTCCTGGCGCTGCGCCAGCAGCCGCTCGGCATCGAGGATCGCATCTTCGCCGTCGGGGTGCGGCTCATCGGCGTGGTGGCGTTTGGCGCGATCATCGCCGGCATCACCGTCGCGCGCGCGGCGGCGAAGAGCCCGCGGCCGAAGGCGGCGCTGGAGACGGCGGCGGCGGTGCTGGCGATCGTGGTCGCGCCGGCGCTCCTCTTCGGGCGGCTCGAGGGCGCGCAGGCGGGGCTGGTGCTGTCGGCGATGGCGGCGATCGGCCTGGCGATGTGGGCCGGGCGCATCACCCGGAGGCGCCTCGCCCCCGTCGAGACCGCGCCGCCGCCAGCCCCCGAGTCGCCTCCGAAGAAGAAGCGCCGCAAGTAACGCTCGCGACCACCCCATTACAACGGCGACCACCACCACCAGTGGCGGCGCGGGACCGCCGCCGGAATCGCCCACACCCACGTGCGCGCGAGCGACCACGCCAGATCCTCGAGGCGCGCGTCGAGGCGCGCCACGTCGAGCGCCGCGATGGCGTCGGGGCGCGCCGCGAGCACGTCGCGCAGCCCCTCGATCGCCGAGCGCGCGCGAAACAGCTCGATGGCGCGAGGCAGGTTCGCCCAGCCCCACCCCGTGTCGTGTGCCTCGAGCGCCGGCGCCGCCACGCGCGCCGCCAGCTGCCCGTCGTCGTCGAGGATCGCCTCGGCGAGCGCGTCGGCGGCGCCGGGCGGCGGGGCGCCGAAGGCGTCCACCAGCGACGAGAGCTCGAGCGCCTGCTCGATCCAGTGCAGGTCGCCGTGCGGCAACTCGCCGAGCGTCACCGCCAGATCGTCGAGGAGCGGCCGCCAATCCAAGATTGACAGAAAATACCCCGCGGCGACATTACGAGATAGCCCGTGAGCGACGTCCTCTACGCGCGATGGCAGATGGGTGTCTCGCTCGCCTTCCACATCGTCTTCGCGGCGATCGGGATGGCGATGCCGATCCTGATGGTGCTCGCCGAGCGGCGCCACCAGCGCACCGGCGACGCCGAGTACCTCGAGCTCGCCAAGCGCTGGGCGAAGGGGACGGCCGTGCTCTTCGCCGTCGGTGCGGTGAGCGGCACCGTGCTCTCGTTCGAGCTCGGGCTGCTCTTCCCCGGCTTCATGCGCCACGCGGGCCCCATCGTCGGCTTCCCCTTCTCGATGGAGGGGTTCGCCTTCTTCACCGAGGCGATCTTCCTCGGCCTCTATCTGTATGGGTGGGAGCGTCTGTCGCCGCGCGTGCACCTCGCCTCGGGCGTCGTGGTGGCGGTCTCGGGGACGCTCTCGGCGGTGTTCGTCACGTTCGTGAACGCCTGGATGAACGCGCCGCGCGGCTTCCGCACCGAGGGCGCCGGCCCGTCGCTGCGGCTGGTGGACATCGACCCCTCGGGGGCGCTCCGCTCGCCGTTCGCCGCGCACGAGATCACGCACATGGTGCTGGCGGCCTACATGGCGACCGCGATCGCCGTCGCTGGCGTGCACGCGTGGGGGCTCCTCCGTGGGCGGCGCGCGACGTTCCATCGCAAGGCGCTCTCGCTGGCGCTGTGGCTGGCGGTGCCGACGACGCTGGCGCAGCCGCTCGTCGGGCACTGGGCCGGGCAGGTGGTCGCCGAGCATCAGCCCGCCAAGCTGGCGGCGCTCGAGCAGCACGAGAAGACGATGGCCTGGGCGCCGATCACCGTCGGGCCGATCAAGATCCCGGGCGCGCTGTCGGTGCTGGCGAAGAACCGGCCGAGCGCGGTGGTGCAGGGGCTCGAGGAGTTCCCGCGCGCCGACTGGCCGCACCCCGTCGTGCGGCCGGCGTTCCAGGGGATGGTGGCGATCGGGACGGGGCTGGCGGCGCTGTGCGCGTGGGCGCTCTTTTCTCGTCTACGGAAAAAGTCCTGGCCCGAGGCGCGGCTCTTCCTGCGCGCGCTCGTCGCTGCGGCGCCGCTCGGCTTCGTGGCGATCGAGCTCGGCTGGATCGTGACCGAGGTGGGGCGGCAGCCGTGGACCGTCTACAACGTGCTGCGCACCGTCGAGACGGTGACGCCGATGCCGGGGCTGGTGGTGCCGTTCGTGACCTTCACCGTGGTCTATGCGGGGCTGGCGCTGGCCTGCGTGGCGGTGCTGCGGCACCACATCCGCCAGACGACGTCGCCGTCGGAGTCGGGGGCGCCCGATGCTGGGTGAGGCGTGCGCGGCGCTCATGCTCGCGGCGCTGATGGCGTACGCGGTCACCGGCGGGGCGGACTTCGGCGGCGGCGTGTGGGACCTCCTCGCGACGGGGCCGAGGCGCGCGGCGCAGCGCGGCCTCATCGAGCGCGCGATCGCGCCGGTGTGGGAGGCGAACCACGTCTGGCTGATCTTCGTCGTGGTGGTGCTGTTCACCGCCTTCCCGTCGGTGTACGCGCGCGTCTCGACGGTGTTGCACCTCCCGCTCACGGCGCTGCTGTTGGGGATCGTCGCGCGCGGGTCGGCCTTCGTCTTCCGCCAGTACGGCGCGCGGGCCGAGCGGACCTGGGGGCGCGTGTTCGCCGTCGCCAGCGTGGTGACGCCGCTCATGCTCGGCGTGGTGCTCGGGGCGGTCACCGCGGGGGATCTCGGCGACGGCGCGCTCTCCGCCGCCGACGGGCGCGACTTCGCGGCGGTGTACGTCGCGCCGTGGCTTCGGCCGTTCCCGCTCGCCGTCGGGGCGCTGGCGCTCACGCTGTTCGCCTTCCTCGCGGCGACCTATCTCGCGTGGGAGGCCGAGGCGCGCGAGGGGGACGCGGCGCTGGCCGGCGACTTCCGCGTGCGCGCGCTGGTCGCGGGCGTGCTGCTGGCGCCGGCCGCGCTCGTCGCGGCGCTGCTCGCGCGCACCGCGGCGCCGGCGTTCGCGGCGCGCTTCACCGGCTCGTCGTGGAGCTGGCCGCTGCAGCTCGTCACCGGTGTGGTCGCCGTGACCGCGCTCGCGGCGCTCGCCCGTCGTCGCTACCGCCTGGCGCGCGCCGCGGCGATCGCGCAGGTCGCGCTCATCCTCGGCGGGTGGGGGCTGGCGCAGCGCCCGTTCCTCATCGCGCCCGACCTCACCATCGCCGCCGCGCAGGCGCCGCGCGCGACGCTGGCCCTGGTGATCCCGGTGGCCCTCGCCGGGATGCTGATCCTCGTCCCGTCGCTCTATTGGCTGTTCCGCGTGTTCAAGTCGTCCCCGTCGCGATAGACAAAAAAGATGAGCTGCACGACCTGCGGGGCGGAGTGGGGCGAGGGCGCGTTCACCCTCGAGTGCGACGAGTGCGGCGGCGGCGCGCTGGTGCGGCCGTGCGTCGTGTGCGGCGGGCGCTGCGGCGCGTGGTGGCGGCGCGCGGTCATCGACTCGAACGACGCGCGCGTGGCGCACTGGGGCGGCGGGTGCGCGCTCCCCGACGACGTTCAGGAGCGGCTCCTCCGCGCGATGGGGGCCGGCTCCGTCGCGCGTCCGGCCGCGCTCGACTTGTTGTCTATCATCCATCCCGCGCGCGGCGCGGGGCAGGATCGCGTGGCGATCCTCGAGCACGAGGGCGGCGTGGCCATCGTCCTCGCCGACGGCGCGGGCGGGACCGGCGACGGCGCCGCGGCCGCCGAGCGCGTGCTCGCGTGCGCCGCCGAGGGGCTCGCGGCGCGCCGCGATCCCGTCGAGATCCTCGCCGCCTGCGATCGCGCGCTCGCCGCCGACGGCGTCGGCCTCTCGACGGCGGTGCTGGCGCTCGTCGACGGCGGGCGGGTGCGCGGCGCCAGCGTCGGCGACTCCGCCGCGTGGCTCGTCGGGCCCGACGCCTCGCCGGTCGAGCTCACCGCGCATCAGGCGCGCCGCCCGCTCCTCGGCGACGGCGCCGCGATCCCGATCGCCTTCGATGCGCCGCTCGGCGCCGCCACGCTCCTCGTCGCCACCGACGGCCTCTTCACGTACGCGCCGCGCGCCGCGATCGTCGCCGCCGTCGCGCGCGCGCCCACGCTCGCCGCGGCGTCGTCGGCGCTCGTCGCGTCCGCGCGGCTCCCCTCCGGCGGCCTCCAGGACGACCTCGCGCTCGCGCTCTGTCGCGTCCCCCGCGGCTCACTTTTTTCTTGAGATTTTGTCGTGAGCTGAATTACTTTAAATTCCGTCGAAACCTTGATGGAGGGGCGCATGAGCCGAAGCGGAATCTCCTACATCTTCGCCGGTTTGTCTGCCATCGCGCTCTCCGCGGGCGCCGCCCACGCCGCCGAGCTTCAGCTCGACCCCTCGGGCGCGCCGCAGTGCGTCGGCCCGCGCGGGGAGAAGGCGCCGCTGGCCGCCTGCCACGTGGCCCAGAGCGACCCGTCGGGCGCGCCCCAGTGCTTCACGCCGACCGGCCAGAAGGCGCCGCTCGCCTACTGCCGCGCGACCGCGCCGTTCAGCTACGTCGTGCAGCTCGATCCCTCGGGCGCGCCGATGTGCATGACGTCGACGGGGAACAAGGCCCCGCTCGCGCGCTGCGCGGCGATGCTCCCGGCGCAGCAGACCATCGTCGCCGCGCGCTGATCGCGACGGAACCGCACGCCCGCGTGGGTGTCAGTCGAGCGTGACCGCGCACGCCCCCTTCCGCAGCGCCCACGGCAAGACCCTCTGCCACGCCTGGTATGACCAGCAGCTCGCCGCGCTGCCCGTCCCCCATGACGCGCGCGACGTCGAGACCACCGTCGGTGGGCGGGCACGTGTGGTCCTCGCCGGCCCGGCGCAGGGCCCGCCGCTCGTCCTCGTCCACGGCGCCGGCGCGAGCGCCGCCACGCTCCGCGACGAGATCGCCTTCTACGCGCACGCCGGCCATCGCGTCATCGCGCCCGATCTCCCCTTGCACCTCGGCCGGAGCGACGCCCGCGTCCTCCCGCTCGACGACACGTCGTTCGGACGCTGGCTCGACGAGATCCTCACGGCGCTCGGCCTCGAGCGCGTCGCGCTCATCGGCTATTCGTTCGGCGGCTTCGTCGTCTTGAAGCTCGCCGAGCACGCGCCCCAGCGGATCGTGCGCGCGGCGAGCCTCGTGCCCGCGGGGCTCTCGCCACCGACGGTGTGGCGCGCCCGCGCCATCGTCGGCGCACGCATCATGTACGCGCTCACGAAGAGCGACGCGTGGCGCGATCGGATCTTCGACTGCGAGGCGACGCTGGCGGCGGCGCGGCGGGTGATCCCCGGCGTCGTCGCCGAGCGCCTCGACGGCTGCGGCCATATGTTCGACGTCGAGCACGCCGACGCCATCCGCGCGCGCACGCTCGCCTTCCTGCGCGCCGCCTCCGCGAAGGCGGCCTGATTATTCGCTAGACAGGATCGAGTCGCCCACAGCGACGCGCAGCGTAGTGACGCGTCACGCCCTCCACGGGAAGCGCGGCGCGGTGACGCGGGGGAAGCGCGCGACGGCGGCCTCGATGCGCTCGGGGTAGCCCTCCCACAGGCGGATCGACTTCGACGGCTCGATGACGACCGTGGTGAGGGCGTCCTCCGGAGCGAGCCGAGCGCGTCGATGAGCCCCATGTCGATCACGCAGGCCGACCCGCACGGGAGCCAGCGCACGGTGAGGCGCGAGAAGCGCCCCTCGTCGTCGCGCTCGAGGTCGTACTCCCACTCCTCGTTGGGCCGCAGCCGCTCGCCGTACTTTCCGCCGCGCACGCGACGGAGCGCGCTGGGGTGCGAGGTGACCCAGCGCCACCACGCGCCGAGGCTGACCGCGTACCAGATCTGGACCGAGAGCTCCTCGAGCCGAGGCCAGATCGGCGACGCCGCCACCCAGCCGTGCGGGCGATCGAGGCCCAGCCGGCGCAGGCGATCGAAGCGCGCCAACCGGGGGTGCGCCTCGACGGGGAGCGACGCCCCGAGCGTCGTGAGGCGCGGCGGATCGGCGAGCGCCAGGAGGCGCAACGTCGCGTCCGAATCGAGGCCGACCAGCTCGCGCAGCCCCGGCGCCACCGACGGGCTCAGCCGATCGACGACGGGCGCCGCGCGCGCCGAGGAGAGGCTGCCGAGATCGAGGCGGCGCACGGTGCGCCACGCCGGGTCGTCGAAGAGGTCGGGCGCGTCGAGCGCCTGCGTCTCGCGCAGCCGCACGCCGTCGAGGAAGCCGCGCTCGAAGGTCGCGCCCTCGTCGTCGATCAGGTCGCGCAGCCGCCCCAGCCAGGCGTCGCGGTGGGCGGCGAGGAGCTCCCGCTCGCGGCGCGCGGCGGCCGCCTTGGGCTTGTCGCCGCGGGCGCGCGCCAGCTGGAGCGCGATGAAGTCGCCGCGCGGGTCGCCCCGCTCGAGGAGGAGATCGCCGTAGACCTGGCGCGGGCCGTCGTCGTCGGGCGCGGCGGCGATCGCCGCGAGCAGCTCGGCGGCGTCGGCGCTGGTCGACGGCGCGTCGGCGCGGGTGAGGCCGAGGCGCGCGCGCAGCGCCGCCAGCGGCGCGTCGTCGTCGGGGGGCGGCGCGGCGTGCGCGGCGAGTCCCGCGCGCAGCGTCGCGGCGGTCTCGGCGAGGAGCGCCTGGTACTCGCGCTCGAAGTTGTGGCGGCGGCGCTCGGGGCGGTCGAGCGCGGGCAGCGCGCGCGCGTCGCCGGCCTGTCCCAAAGACTCGCCGGCCGCGCGGTAGAAGCGCATCGACGCCCACGTGTCGAAGGGGAGCTCGTCGACGACGCGGGCCAGGTGACGCGCGACCCGCGGGTCGCGATCGTGCTTGACGAGAATGAGCAGCCGGGCGAGCGCGCCCTCCCACTTGCCGGGCCAGGGCTGCGCGAGGAGCCAGCCGACCTCCTCGACGCGCCCCTCGCTGGCCACGCGGGTCCACTCCGCCTCGCGCTCGGCCAGCGGTAGCGATTTCTTGATGGACGGCTTTTTCGAACGCAGCCGCTCGTCGAGCGCGTCGATGACGTCGGCCAGCGCCGTCGAGGGCGTCGTCCGCCAGGCCGCGAGCAACCCCTCGAGCGCCGCGCGCTCGTCGCCGCGCTCGAGGTCCGCCAGCGCCTCCGTCAGCAGCCGTGCCATGCGGACAGGTTCTACGGATCGGGCCGCGCGATCACGCCAAGCGGCGCGGGCGACGTCAGCCGCGCTGCGAGCGGCGGGCGAGGACGCGGCCGAGGCGCGGTAGCAGCGACGGGGCGAAGCGCTTCATGTAGTAGGTGGCCCAGGCCTCGGGCGCGACGGGGACGACTGCGCGATCGTGGAGGATCGACGAGACGATCGACTGCGCGACCTTCTCCGGCGGGAAGCTGCGCTTGTGGAAGGTCTCGTCGGTCTTCTGGCGCATCTTGTCGACGTTGTCGACGCCGCGGAAGCGCGTCCCCTTGATGATGTCGGTGGCGATCATGCCGGGGCAGATCGTCGAGACGCCGATGCCCTCGGGCGCGAGCTCGGCCCGGAGACTTTCCGATAGACCGAAAACCGCGAACTTCGACGTGGCGTAGCCGAGCACGCCGGGGCCGGCGGTGATCCCGAGCAACGACGAGAGGTTGACCACGTGGCCCCCGGCGCCGCGGCGGCGCATCGGCGGGATGAAGAGGTGGCAGCCGTGGATGACGCCGTTCAGGTTGATGCCGAGGACCCAGTCCCAGTCCTCGAGCGTGGTGTCGGAGATGCCGCCGGAGAGGCCGACGCCCGCGTTGTTGACGAGGACGTCGACGGCCGGGACCAGCTTGTGCACCTCGTCGGCGAAGGCGCGCATCGCCGCGCGATCCGAGACGTCGACGCGGCGCGAGAGCAGCAGCGACGGCCCCAGCTCGGCGGCGACGGCATCGAGGCCGGCGCGGTTCACGTCGCACACGATGAGGCGCGCGCCGCGCACGGCGAGCGCGTTCACCGTCGCGCGGCCGATCCCGCTGGCCGCGCCCGTCACCAACGCGACTTTGTCTTTGAGCGTCTTCATGCGTGGGATTCTGCGGCAGGGAAGCCGTTCGCCGCCAGCCAGTCGCGCGCGAGCGCGCCGTTGTCGTGGTCCCAGGGATGGAAGCTGCGCCGCACGTACTCGCGCAGGCCGCGCGCGAAGACGCGCTTGCCGATGGGGTGCTCCCGTCGGAGAGTGCGCGCCTCGCCGGCGACGGCGCGCCAGTCGCGCTCCTGCGCGAGCAACATCAGCGCACCGGCGGTCCAGAACGCCACGAGCCCGGCGGTGGCGAGCGCCATGCCGCGGAGGCGCAGCGAGTAGCTGGGGTTCACCGCGCGGAGCACGTCGAAGGCGACCGCCTTGTGCTCGATCTCCTCGGTGGCGTGCCAGCGGAGGAGCTGCGCGACGGCGGGGTGCGCGTGATCGAGCAGCCCGTCGGTGAGCGCGTTCTCGGCCATGATCGCGGTGTAGTGCTCGAGCGCGACGGTGACGCTGAGGCGCATCTCCGGCGAGACGCGCGCCTCGAGCCAGCGGAAGATGCGCTCGTAGGTCTCGAGGAAGGGGCGGATGCGGTAGCCCTGCGCCTCGAGCGCGGCGAAGAAGCGCTCGTGCGCCTGTGCGTGGCGCCCCTCCTGGCCGGCGAAGCCGCGCACCTCGGCGAGGAGCTGCGGGTCGTCGGCGATGCGATCGAGGAAGGCGCGCACGCTGCGGACGAAGAAGCGCTCGCCGATGGGGAATAAAAGATTGACGGAATTGACCAGGTGGGTGGCGACGCGCGAGCCGCCGAACCAGTGGCGGGGGACGTCGTCGAAGGCGAGCTGCGGCGCGCGCGGCAGCGGCGTGGGGCGGGCAGCGTCCATGGCCTGCTCCTCCAGTTCCTTGTTGAATCGAGTTCAATAAGGGGTAGCGTCTCATTGAACAAAAGTCAATAAGGGGACGGCACCGTGCCGGTGCGTGCTAGGGTGAGGTCGAGGCCCTGATGGCGAAGCGGAAGCCGGCGCGGCTGCGCCTCGACACCGACGAGCGGCGGACGCAGCTCCTCGAGCTGGGGCTGAAGCTGTTCGGCGATCGCGCCTACGACGAGCTGTCGATCGACGACCTCGCGCGCGCGGCGAAGATCTCGAAGGGGCTCCTCTACCACTACTTCCCGACCAAGCGGGACTTCTACGTGGCGTCGCTGGGCCTCGCCGCCGAGCGGCTGCTCGCGCGGGTGACCGACACCGATCCCTTCGCCCCGCCGATCGAGCGGCTGCGCGCGGGGCTCGGCCGCTACCTCGCCTACGTGCACGAGCACGGCGCCGCCTACCGCGCGCTCTTCCGCGGCGGCGTCGGCAGCGATCGCGAGGTGGCCGCCATCGTCGAGGAGACGCGCCTCGTCGTGCTCGGCCACCTGATCGCCGGGATGGGCCTCGCCGACCCGACGCGCCCGCCGCCGATCCTGCGCGTGACCCTGCGCGCCTGGATCGGCGCCGTCGAGGCGGCGAGCCTCGACTGGGTGGCCGAGGGAGATCTCCCGCTCGAGTCCGTCCGCGAGCTGCTCCTCGAGGGGCTCATCCATTCAATCGACCGTGCGCTGCAGAGGATCAGGTGATTCGATGAACATCGTCCAGACCCCGAACGAGCGCTTCCGCGACCTGCCCGGCTGGCCCTACGAGAGCGCGACCGTCGAGGTCGACGCCGGGGACGGCTCGCCGCGGCTGCGCATGGCCACCGTCGACGAGGGGTCGCGCCGCGCGCCGCCGGTGCTGCTGCTGCACGGCGAGCCGTCGTGGTCCTATCTCTATCGGAAGATGCTCGGCCCGCTCGTCGCCGCCGGGCACCGCGTGGTGGCGCCCGACCTCATCGGCTTCGGGCGCTCCGACAAGCCGACCGAGCGCACCTTCTTCACCTACGCGCGCCACGTGGCCTGGGTGCGCGCGCTGATGGACGGGCTCGCGCTCGACGGCGTCACGCTCTTCTGCCAGGACTGGGGCGGCCTCATCGGCCTGCGCCTCGTCGGAGAGCAGCCCGACCGGTTCGCCCGCGTCTGCGCGTCGAACACCTTCCTGCCGACCGGCGACCGGCGGCCGCCCGACGCCTTTTTTGCTTGGCAGCAATTCTCGCAGACGGTGCCCGAGCTCCCCGTCGGCGGGATCGTGCGTCGCGGCTGCGCGCGCGAGATGCCGGACGCGGTCGCGGCGGCCTACGACGCCCCCTACGCCGACGAGGAGTCGAAGGCGGGCGCGCGCCAGTTCCCGACGCTGGTGCCGACCTCGCCCGAGGACCCCGCGGCCCCGGCGAACCGCGCGGCCTGGGAGGGGCTGGCCCGCTACGCGCGCCCCTTCCTGACGCTGTTCGGCGACAGCGACCCGATCACGCGCGGCGGCGACCGCGTGCTGCAGGCGAAGATCCCCGGCGCCGCCGGGCAGCCGCACGCGACCATCGCGCGCGCCGGCCACTTCATCCAGGAGGACGCCGGCGAGGAGCTGGCCGATCGCCTCGTCGCCTGGATGCGCTGACCGCCGCGCGCGAAGACGATCTCGCCTTCCTCCGCGAGGCGCTGGCCGCGCCCGACGCGGTCGAGCGCCGCTGACCGTGACCGCTCTCGAGCGGCTCACCCGCGCGCTCGAGGAGCTCAGCGTCGATGCTGTTCGTCGACGTCGAGGCCGCCGCCCGATCTTCTGGTCTAGCGGATATTCGCGGCGAGCCAGGCCTTGACGGCGGCGAGGTCGGTCTCGGAGCCGGGGCTGGCGGCGTAGTCGTCGGCGGCCTGGCGCGCCAGCTTCTGCGCCTCGGCGGCGTGGTGCAGCTGGAGGTGCGCCTTGGCCAGCGCGAAGCGGCCGTCGCCGGCGAGGTCGCGCGCGAGCGTGTTCTTGACGATGAGCGCCAGCGCGCGCTCGAGCGGCGGGATGGCATCGGCGGCGCGCTGCATGCCGACATACGACTGCCCGATCGAGATCAGCACGTAGGCCGCGTCGGGGAAGTCGGGGCCGAAGCGCTTCCCGTAGATGGCGAGCGCGCGCTGCCCGCAGGCGAGCGCCTCCGACCAGCGCCCGAGCTGGTGCAGCGGCTTGGCCTTGTTGTTCAGCGTCTCGGCGACGCGCGGGTGGTCGGGGCCGAGCGTGGCCTCGTGGATGGCCAGCGCGCGATCGTAATAACGGAGCGCGTCCTCGAAGTGGCCGCCGCGCCGCTCGAGGATCCCGAGGTTGTTGATGATCGCCGCCACCGTCGGGTTCTGCGGCCCGAGGGCGCGCTCGGCGATGGCCAGCGCGTGGAGGTAGGCCTCGCGCGCCTTCGGATACTTGGCGTTCTCCATGTACGCGTTGCCGACGATGTTGTAGGTGCGCGCCGTGAACACGTGCGAGAGGCCGCGCGTGCGCAGCGTGATCGCCAGCGCCTCCTCGGCGAGCGGCACCGCCTCGGCGGCCTTGCCCTGCTCTTTGTAAATGGTGCTGGTCGTCGTGAGGATCGTGACCGTCTGATCGTCGTCGCCGCCGAGGCGCTTGGTGGCCGCGGTGGCGAGGCGCGCCCAGGTGAGCCCCTCGGCGTGGCGCGACTGCTCGACGCCGATGCTCCAGGCGAGCGACCCCAGCGCCTGAGCGACGACCTCGTCGTGCTTCACCTCCTCGGCGACGAGCAGCGCGTCGGAGAGCGACTGCTCCGCCGGCTTGTGCTCGCCGAGGCCCGTGCGCAGCTCTCCGACGAGCAGCGAGGCCTCCGCGACGAGCGGGCGGTAGCCGACGGCGGTCGCCTCGGCGGCGAGCGGCTCGGCGAGCGCGAGCCCCTGCTGGTACTTCGCCGCCAGCTTCAGCGCGCGCGGCTCGGCGAGGCGCTGGCGGATCGACGCCACCTTGGCGCGCGTCGCGCCGTCGGACGGAGGCTTCACCACGGCCGACAGCGCGCTGAGGTCGCCGCAGGCGGCGACGCCATCGATGCGCCCGACGGCGTCGGCGGCCTTGTTGAGGACGCCCTCGTCGGCGTGGGAGAAGAGCGTGGTCAGCGCCTTCACCTGATGCAGCCGCTCGTCGAGGCAGGCCATGCGCTGGGTGAGCACCTCCTCCGACTGCTCGCCGCGCACGCGCGTCGCCTCGCAGGCGTCCTTGTGCATCGCGACCCAGGCCTCGCCGAGGCGATCGAGCGCCGCGCTGGTGGTGCGGAAGACATCGTCGGCGTAGGGGCGGCCGGTGGCGCGGAAGGCGCGCTCGACGGCGCCGCGCACCGTCGGGTCCCACACTCCCGCGAGCTTCGCCCCGCCGGCGGCGCACTGGCGCTGCTGCCGCTGGTTGCCGCTCACCAGCGCCCAGGCGGCGACCCCGACGGAGAGCAGCGCCGCGCCCGCCAGCGCCGCGCGCACCCGACGCGCGCGGACCAGCGCCGCGGCGATCGCCGGGTCGTTGGCGAGGTCGGCGAGGAGCGCCTCCATCGACGGGTAGCGCTCCGCCGGATCGAAGCGGAGGCCGCGCGCGACGACGCGATCGAGCCACTCGGGGACGTCGCTGCCCTTGGGCCGCTCGAACAGCCCCGCCTTCGTGCCGTCGGCCACCGCGTCGACGGTGTCGCCGTCGTAGGGGCGCGCGCCGTAGAGCGCCATGAAGAGGACGACGCAGAAGCTGAACTGATCGCTCTTCGGGTCGGCGCGGCGCGACTGGAACTGCTCGGGCGCCATGTACTGCGGCGTGCCGACCACCGTCCCGTCGACGGTGAGCGGCGAGCCGAGCAGGTCCCCCGAGGAGCCCGGCGTCATCGACGGCACCTTCGACGACGCGTCGTCGTCTTCCGGCCCGTCGGCCTGCGCGCGCGCGAGGCCGAAGTCGATGACGCGCACGCGCCCGTCGCTGCCGAGGATGACGTTGGAGGGCTTGAAGTCGCGGTGGGTGATGCCCGCCTTGTGCGCCGCGGCCAGCCCGCGCCCGGCGTCGCGCATCACCTCGAGGATCTGGGTCCGCGAGAGGCGCCGGGCGGCGAGGGCCGCGCGCAGCGTCTCGCCCTCGACGAACTCCATCGCCATGAAGACGGCGTTCTCGTAGGGGCCGACGTCGTAGACGGTGACCACGTTCGGATGCGAGAGCTGCGCGAGCGCCTGCGCCTCGCGGAGGAGGCGGCTCTTCTGCGTGGAGAGCGACTCTTCGCTGCTCGTGCGCGAGACGGCGACGAGCTTGAGCGCGACGGGGCGGTTGAGCTCGGGGTCGAAGGCCCTGTAGACCTCGCCCATCCCGCCCTTGTCGATGAAGTCGACGATGACATACCGCCCGACGGCGGCGCCGCGCTCGAGGCGCTTCAGCGCCGCGTGCTTGACGCCCGCGGCGGTCGCCTCGTCCTCCCCCCTCCGTTGGTCGCGCTCCACGGCCCACCCCATCATATCCTGTCTGCCGATGGGACTCGACGGCTGCGCCGCCTGCTTCGGCGATGACCCCGTGAAGGGGTACGAGCAGCGCGACGTCGACACCATCGCCGAGCTCGTCGACGATTCGCACTTCGCCGTCTCGATTCGGCTCTGCCGCGCGTGTGGTCAGCGGTTCGCGTGGGTCTTCACCGAACGCGTGATGGGCGGCCCCGAGGACCAGCACGAGATGCTCCTCATCCCGATCACCGTCGAGGAGAGTGACGCGCTGGTCGCGGCCGGCCCCGACGGGGTGTACGGCGTCCTGCGCCGGCTGCCCGACCGGCGCAGCCTCTTCCGCACCGACCTCGGCGACACCTGGTATCGCGACGATCTGTGGATCCCGGGGTTCGGCTGAGCGCGAGAAGATGTCTAGCGGAAAACCGCGCAGGCGTAGAGGTCGCCGTCGCGGATGGCGGCGGCGCGGCTGGTGGTGCCGGCGGTGAAGATGGCGCCGTAGCTGTTGTCGCCGGCCGAGTACTCGTACGAGGTGAGCTTCTTGCTGGTGGCCCGATCGGTGAGCTGAAGCTGGTTGATGCGCCCGCCGTCGCCGACGGTGCGGAAGGCCTCGGCGACGGTCTGGACCTGCGCGTACGACTCGCGCACGGCGGCGAGGAGCTGCGACCGCTCGAGCGTGGTGAGCGGCGACGAGGCGGTGAGGACCTTCGCCTCGACGACGAAGGCGTCGCTCGTGCGCAGGTCGTAGTAGGTGTTGCCGAGGAGGCAGGTCTCGGCCTTCACCGTGCACTGGTTGAGGTCGCCGTCCTGGATGAGCGCGACCGGCTCGGCGGAGTCCTGCGGGAAGATCGCGCCGTAGGAGTTGTCGCCGGCGCCATACTCGACGGCCACGAACGAGCGCGCGCCCGCCTGATCCCAGATCCAGACGAGGTTGATCTCGCCGCCGTCGGCGGCGCGGAACGCCTCATCGACGGTGGTGACGTCGGTGTGCGTGGAGGCGTGGAGCGCGCGGACGATCTGCGCGCCCTGGAGCGCCGTCAGCGTCGAGGCCGACGCCGCGGTGAAGGTGTTGCGGTTGGTGACGCGCACCGCGCCGGCGCCGCCGAGGACGTCGCCGAAGGTCGCGCCGAAGAGGCAGGCGGCCGGCGTCGACGGAGCGCAGCCCGCGCCCGCGCACCCGACGGTGAGCGCGAAGCGACCGACCTCGCGCGCGGTGTAGCCCTTCACGATCACGCGGTACTCGCCGGCGCCGAGCGCCTTGGTGATCGACGACCAGCGCGTCGAGGCGTCCGCGTCGTCGTTCTTGGCGATGGCGCTGCCCCAGGAGCCGTTCGCCGCGCGCCGATAGAGGTACGCGACGGTGTCGGGGGTACCGCGGCCGCCGAAGCTGGTCTTCACCGAGACGGTGGCCGCGCCCGTCAGCGCGAACGTCCAGGCGTGGTACTGGGCGTTCGCGTCGAAGGCGGCGGTCTCGGCCTTGTCGAACGCGATCGGCCCGTGATCGGTCGGCTTGCGGAGCGAATCGTCCTTCTCGGCGTCGAAGAGCGGGTTCTCCTCCGCGGAGGGCTTGTCGTTCAGATTCGGTGAGCCGCACGCGGCGAGCGCGGCGGCGGCGACGAAGGGGAGCCAGGTGCGCATGCCGCGCGGATTCGCAAGCGCGATGCCACCACGCGCGCGCCCGCGTCAGCGACGGGATGTCACCTGGACGTCATCCGGCGCCGCTGTCCTCGACGACGACAGTGGCGTCCGGAGGCGCCACTCTCGTACGATCGGCCGGTGCGTCTCGACGGCTGTGCCCACTGCATGCATCACGACGCGGCGCGGACCTGGGAGCTGCGCGGCGCGCTCGATTTCGTCGCTTCCCTCGTCGAGGAGTCGCACTTCGGGCTGAGCCTCCACGCCTGCGCGGCGTGCGGCCAGCGCTTCGTCCAGGTGTTCGCGGAGCGCATCGATTGGGTGGGCGGCGAGGATCCGCAGGATTGGCTGCTCGTCCCGATCTCGGCCGCCGAGGCCGATGCACTCGGTACCGTCGGGGAGGGCGCGCTCGCGAGCCTCGCGCCGCGCCGCTACCTCACGCGCTTCTGGCCGAGCGCGGCGGGCGCGCCGGAATCGCGCTGGTGTGACGGCGCGATCTTCGTCCCGCCGCACGATTGACAGAAAATCACTTCGACTTCTTGTCGCTCTTCTGCGCGACGACGGCGGCGCCGAAGCGCTCGGCGTTCGCCAGCCAGGCCGCGGCGTTCTTCACGTAGCGCGCGGTCCCCGCCTGGTCCCAGCTCAGGTAGAGGCGCGTGAATCCCCCGTCGAGGATGGCGCGCTTGCCGCCGCGGTCGTAGATCGCCGTCACGAGGTTGCCCGCCGAGCCGTGGACCAGCGGCTCGAGCGTCTGGTTCGGCTGGATGGTGGCGATGGTGACGCCCTCGTAGAGGTGCTCGAGCCCGGTCGTCACGAGGTGCCCCTTGCGCACGCCCGGCTGCGCCGCCGCCGGCTGCACCCCGACGGTGACGTTGCCGGGGAGGTTCCCCAGCATCTTCGCCCCGAGGAGCGCCTCGGCGACGTAGTTGGCGTCGGCGTAGTAGGGCTCGTTGTCGCCCCAGATGTAGACGCCGTGGCCGGCGTCGAAGAACTTCTTGATGACCGCCAGGTGCTTGTCGTTCAGCTGCTGCCGGTCGCCGGAGATGATCCACAGCTGGTTGGCCTTCTCGAGGCCGCGGGCCAGCTCCTCCGGCGACGGCGCGGTGTTGATCCAGCGATAGACAGAAAATCCCTTCTCGGCCAGCGCGCCGCGCGGGAGCGAGAAGTCGAACCCTTCGCCGGTGTAGAAGTGCAGGACCGCGACGGTCTGGCCCTCGAAGGCGCCGTCGACGGCGAGGTCGTACTGGTTGCCGTGCGCGTTGCCGTGCGCGTCGCGCGGCGGCGGGACGTAGACGGTCCGCGTGTGCACCTTCCCGAGCGCGTCGACGGTCTGCTCGGACTTGGCGGCCATCGGCGCGTTCTGGCCGGCGGCGCTGGTGTACTGCGCGGAGGCGGTCCCGGCGCACGCGAGGGCGGCGGCGCCGACGAGGAGGGCGGCGAGGCGGGGGAGTCCACGGAACATGGTTTGAGCTCCTACTGTTGCGGCTGGGTCGAGGTGGGGGGCTTGCGGGCGACGACGGTATTGCCGAAGCGCTCGGCGTTGGCGAGCCAGGCGGCGGCGTTCTTCACGTAGCGGGCGGTCCCGGCGGTGTCCCAGACCATGTAGAGGCGGGTGAAGCCACCGTCGAGGATGGCGCGCTTGCCGCCGCGGTCGTAGCTGGCGGCGACGAGGTTGCCGGCCGACCCGACGATGAGCGGCTCGAGCGCCTGCGACGATTTCTTGTCCAGCACGATCGTGGGGATGGTGTGGCCCTCGTAGAGGTGCTCGAGGCCGGTGGTGATGAGGTGGTTGGGGCGGAGGCCCGGCTGGCCGGGCTTGTCCTGCATCCCGACGACCTTCTCGCCCTGCACATAGGAATCGGGCGTGAGGTAGGCGCCGTCGAGGAGCGCCTTGGCGACCAGGTTGGCGTCGCCGAGGTAGGGCGGGTTGTCGCCCCAGAGGTAGACGCCGTGGCCGGCGTCGAAGAACTTCTTGATGACCGCGACGTGGCGAGCGCTCAGCTGCTGCGAGTCGCCCGAGATGATCCAGAGCTGGTTGGCCTTCTCGAGGCCGCGGGCCAGCTCTTCGGGCGAGGGCGCCCGGTTGATCCAGCGATAGACAGAAAATCCCTTCTCGGCGAGCGCGCCGCGCGGGAGCGAGAAATCGAAGCCCATGCCGGTGTAGAGGTGGAGGACCGCGACAGTCTGGCCCTCGAAGGCGCCGTCGACGGCGAGGTCGTACTGGTGGCCGTGGGCGTTGCCGTGCGGGTCGCGCTTGGGCGGGACGTAGACGGTCTGGTGCTGGAGCTGGCCGGTCTTGGCGTCGCGCGTGACGGAGTCGACCGCCTCCATCGGGGCGGAGCGTCCGGCGGCGGCGGTGTACTGGGCGCGGGCGGCGGCGGGGAGGGCGAGGCCCAAACAGAGGAGAACGGCGGCGAGGAGCCTGTGCATGCCCGGTCGAACGCACGGGCGCGGCGGTCGATCTAGAGCTCAGGGGACGTCGACGGGGATCTCCCACAGGCGGCGGCTGGTGGCGAGGTCGATGACGACCAGGCGCTCGTGGTTGGCGATCGCCAGGCGCGTGCCGTCGGGGGAGAGCGCGAGGCGCCGCACCACGCCGGTGCCGCGCGCGCGGACGGCGCCGGTGCGCTGGTCGTAGACGGTGGCCTGCTCGTAGGTGCCGACGCCGAGGGCGCCGGCCGCGTCGGAGACGTCGGTGGTCTCGTCGTCGTCGTTGGCGCGGCCGATCGCGCTCCACAGCGGCGCGCCGGTGGCGGCGTCGAGGACGCGCACGGTGGCGTCGCGCTCGACGCGGAGGAGGCGCGCGCCGTCGGCGGAGAAGCGGTTCCAGCCGCGATCGCCCTCCACGGTGCCGAGCGCGCGCGGCTGGGCGCCCCGCGGGCCGCCGATCGGGTAGAGGAGCAGCGCGCCGCTGTCGAGCGCCAGGCAGCGCTCGCCCGCGTCGTCGACGGCGATGGGGTAGCCGCGGGTCTTGGGGAGCGGGCGCGCGGCGCCGGTGGCGAGCTCGACGACGCCGCCCTTCCGGCTCCAGCCGAAGCGCCCGTCGTGCGAGAGCAGCTCGGGCGCGGGCGTCGAGGCGAGCGTGCGCGCGTGCTTGCCGTCGCGCGGGTCCATGAAGGTGAGCCCACCGTCGAGCTCGAGCAGGACCTGCCCGTCGGGCGTGGTCTGCACCGAGGCGTTGGTGGAGACGACGTGGCGCGCGCGGATGGTGCCGCGCTCGGCGTCGACGAGGACGACCGCGTTCTCGTGGGTGACGACCAGGCCGAGCTGCGTCCAGTCGAGGCGATCGACGGCGTCGGTGAGGCCGCGGGCGTCGTCGCGCGTCGTCGCCGCGGCGACCTCGAACGCAGCGACGGTGGGCGTGTGCGCGCGGCGGGCGCCGCCGATGGCGGTGAGGTCGCTCACGCGCAGCGCCGCGAGCGACGCGACCCAGCTCTCGACGATGGTGCGGATCTTCGTCGGATCCTGCGGCTTGCCGTCGACGGTGAGCGTCTGTAGCGTCCGGTGGCCGACCTGGGTCAGCTCCTTCAGCGCGTACTCGTGCGGCGCCGCCCGCACCGTCAGGCGCGCGCCGAGGAGCCCGTCGGCGTCGCGGGCGATCTCCAGCTCGCCGACCACCGTCGAGAACGCGAGGCGCAGCGACGGATGCGCGGCGGCGAGGGCCAGGTGCTCGTCGGTGGGCGTCACGCGCTGATCCCACGCCACGCGCCGCAGCCGCGGAAGGAGCGGCGACGGCGCCAGGAACGCCGGCGGCACGTTGGTGAGCTCGACGAGCCGCTCGGCGACGGGGCTGGCCTCGAGCGCGCGCCACAGCTCGTGATCCTCGAGCAGCCAGGTGAAGCCGAGCGCCGCCGGGCGCAGATCGGGCCGCTCGAGGAGCGCGCGCAGCCCGTCGGTGTGGACGTTGCCGATCGCGCGCACCGCGCGCAGCGTGCGCGGCAGCGCCTGCGCGTCGTAGTTGAGCTCGAGCTCTTCGACGGTGGCCCAGCCCGGGAGGTCGCGCGCGAAGCCGGCGTCCTGCTTCGACTTGTACTTGAGGGCCGCCGCCGCGACGAAGCCGCGGCGGAAGCGCGGCGCCGATCGGCCGCTCAGCTGGACGAAGCGCTCGAGCTCGCCGAGCCAGGCGCGACCGTGCTGCTTCTCGAGCGCGATCTCGCGCGCGCTCGGCTCGTCGTCGGGGGCGCGGCGGCACTGGAGCGCGATGAACTCGCCCCGGGGATCGCCCGCCTCCTGGAGGACGTCGGCGAGCACCAGGCGGGGCGCGTCGTCGTCGGGCGCGGCGTAGACGGCGGCGAGGAGCTCGTCGCGGCTCTTGGCGGTCGCGGCGGCGGCCCGTCGCTGCGCCGTCACCGCCGGGGCCTCGGGGACGATCGGCGCCAGCTGCTCGACGAGCGCCGCCAGCTCGGCGGCCGACTTCTTGTCTAGCGCGAGGTCGGCGCCGTCGGGGAAGGCCTCGGCCAGGCGCGCGCGCGTCGCCGCCGCCTGCTCGTCGAGCCACTCGCGCATGGCGTCGCGGATCTGCTTGCCGGCGAAGATCCCGTCGAGCCAGGCGTGCGCGCGCGGATCGCCCGCCTCGACGACGAGGTCGAAGATCTCGCTCCACAGCCTCTGCGAGCTGTTCGAGGTGAAGGGGACCTCGCGCACGAAGTCGACGAGCGCGCGCGCCACGCGCGGGTCGGGCATCAGGCGGCGCAGCGCGCGCAGCCGCTCGGCGGTGTCGTCGAGGAGCTTGGCCTTCAGCGCGCCCGGCGACGGCGTGGTCAGCGCCGCCAGCTCGCCGCCGTCGGTGGGCGCGACGTTCGCCGCGCGCGCGGTCCACTCCTCCTGCGTCGCGGGGGCGGCGGCGCGGGGGGCGGCGGCGGAGAGGCGCTCGATGGCGTCGGCGAGCGCGGCGGCGCGGCGGGCGCGCCAACGGGTGAGAAGATCGTCGAGGGCCTCGGGGAGGGTGCGCGCGGGCATGGCCGCCGATTATCGCGCGAGTCGGGCGAGTCGGCGCACCTCGGCGAGCGCCGGCCAGCCGGCGTCGGCGCCGCTCCACTGCGCGAGGAGGCGCGTCGCGACGGCGCGGGCGGCCTCGGTGCGGCCGCGGCGCGACTCCACCCGCGCCAGGCCGAGGAGCGACCGCGCGCGGTTGGCGTGGCGGGCGAGCGCGCGCTCGTAGGCGGCGGCCGCGGCGTCGAGGCGCCCGAGCTTCGCCAGCACGTCGCCGAGGAGCTCGGCGGCGGGGTAGGCGAAGGGCGGGCCGCTCTCGGGCTGCTGCGCCTCGAGGGCCACCGCGCGCTCGAGCGCGGCCACCGCCTCGTCGCCGCGCCCGCGCGCCGCCTGCACCTGCCCGTCGAGGAGGAGGCGCGCGATCTCCAGCGCGTCGCGCAGCTCGCCCTCGGGGTCGTCGCTCTTCGGGATGCGCGCGGCGAGCTCGCCGAGCTCGCGGGCGCGCGCCGCCGCGTCGTCGAGCCGCCCGCGATGGACGTCGATGGTCCCGCGCGTCGCTGCGACCATCGCCGCCCAGTCGGCCTCGCCGGCCGCCGTCTTCTTGGGGTGGCACTCGGGCTTGGCCAGCGACGGATCGGAGCTGTCGGAGAGCGTCGCCACGACGGGCGCGAGGAGCGCGTCGCCGCGATCCCAGCGGTCGGTCTCGACGAGGAGCTTGTGCGCCATCTCGAGGTAGGCCCAGCGCGTCGGCCACGAGAGCGCCTCGCGCACCGTCGTCAGCGCCGCGTCGGCCCGCGCCCCCTTGCCGAGCTCGAGCGCGACCGCGAGCAGCCACGAGAGGCTGTGGTAGTCGCGGCGATCGCGCGGGCGCTTGCGGCGCGCGATCCACGCCTCCGACGCCGCCCACGACGACTCGTTGGCCGCCAGCGCCTCGGCCCACATCCCGAGGTGCACGAAGATGTGCGACGGCATGTGGCGCGCGTGGAAGGCCTCGGGGGCGATCTCGGCGTAGCGGCGCGCCGCCGGGAGCGCGAGGATCGCGTGGTCGGGGTCGTCGAAGGCGTGGATGACGTAGTGCGCGGCGCCGGGGTGGTTGGGGTTGCGCGAATAGATGTCTAGCGCGATCGCCCCGGCGCGCATCCGGTCGCCGAGGCCGCGCGGGCCGAAGCCGCCCTTGCCGAACAGCGCCAGCGCGTGGAAGGCGCGCGCCTCGTCGACGTCGGCGGCGGTGGCGTCGGCGGCGAGCGCGGCCATCGCGCGCTCGAAGGCGGCGTTGCGGGCGACCCGGTTGGCCTTGGTCGCCCCGTCGGAGAAGAGCGCCCGCACGGCGTCGATCCAGGCGCGCTCGCGTGGCGTGGCGCGCCCCTCCTTCGGCAGCTTCGCCAGCACCGCCCGCGCCTCGTCGCGATCCTCGCCGCCCCACACCGGGTAGCTGTAGGCCAGCGCCTCGAAGGCCCAGGCGAGGAGGAAGCCGGGGTCGCGCCGCTGCGCCTCGGCGAAGGCCTCGCGCGCCTCCTCGTAGATGAACGAGTGGAGGAGCAGGAGCCCGCGCTCGAACTCCGCCTGCGCCTCGGGCGTCGCGCTCGTCGGGAAGGTGAGGCGGCCGAGCGTCGCCCCGAGCGGCGCGTCGGAGATCGGGTGCTTCTCCCAGCCCGGCGCGTCGAAGTGCCACCACTCCGTCGGCAGGCCCACGAAGCCCTCGGCCGCCATCGCCTCGTCGAGCGTGCGGCGGTTGGCGCGCGCCGCCGCCGGGAGATCGCGCGCGTCGCGATGCGCCCGCGGCGTGAAGTCGTCGTAGGGCGTCCCGAGATCGAGCTCGCGCCCGTCGGCGTCGACGAGCGTCAGGTCGACCGCCGCGCCGCGGTTGTGGCGCGACCCCTTGGCCGGGTTGGCCACGTAGCGCTCGTCGGGGACGATGGCCCACAGCCGCCGCTGCGCCGAGAGCGGGCGGTAGCAGTCGAATACTTTGAGCCCCAACTTCTTCGCCTGGAGCGCCGCCTGCACCCGTTGCAGGCGCGCCGCCGCGTCGGGCTGCAGGAGGCAGCGCGCCGCCGGGTAGATGACCTGCTTGGTGAAGTTGTTCGCCGTCGCGTAGCGGATCTCCTGGCGGATCGACGGCGCCACGGTGGCGACGTCGACCAGCCCGGCCGCGGCGGCCAGGGTCACGGTCAGTGCAATCATGGTTGTCTCGCTGCGCGTCGCGCGACCCCGCGCGCCCACGCCGTGCGAGGACGAATGGCCTCGGTCGCGCGGTGTCGCGCCGCTCCGCTGTTCATGTCTAGCGCTTTTTCCGGCGGACGCCGCGCAGCTTCTCGACGTCGACCACCTGGCTGCCGGCGACGAGATCGTGCAGCGCCAGCCGCCGCGGGTGGAACGCCGCCAGGAGGTACCCGGCGACGAAGGTGAGGAGGATCCCCATGGCGATGCCGATGAGGACCAGCGGCTCGATCACCCGATCGAAGGTCAGGCTCGAGACGCGGAAGCTGACCTGATCGTGGCGGTGCACGAGGTAGACGACGAGGAGCAGGATCGCCCACGCCGCCGGCCCCCAGCCAGCGACGGCGGCGCGCGCCAGCGCCCGCTTCCACGAGAGCGCCCGCCCGTCGCGATCGAAGACCTGCAGCCCGACCACCCACTTGCCCGGCGTCTGGCCGAAGAGGATCACGCCCGCGATCCCCAGCGCCACCGCGAACGGCACCAGCCACTTGGTCAATAGCGATAGACAGAAAGTGAGCGCCCCGTCGATGGCCAGCGCCAGCGCGCGCTTCCAGAAGACGCGATCCTCGCGCCGCGCGGGCTTGGGGCGCGCCGCCTCCATCGCAGACAGCAGCTCGTCGTAGGTCTCGAAGCGCTGCCCCGGCTGCTTCGACATCATGCGGTCGACGAGCCGCTCGATGCTCTCGGGGACGTCCGGCTTGAGCGCGCGGATGCGCGTCGCGAAGTCGGTGACGTGCATCGACATGACCGCCACCGGCGACTCGTGCTTGAAGGGCGGCTGCCCCGAGAGCATGTGGTAGAGGGTGCAGCCGAGCGAGTAGATGTCGCTGCGGTGGTCGACGGTGTCGCCGCGCCCCTGCTCGGGCGCCATGTAGAGCGGCGAGCCGACGATCTGCCCGTGGCGCGTCAGCTCCGAGTCGCCGTCCATGCGCTTGACCAGCCCGAAGTCGGCCAGCTTCACGTGCCCCTCGCCGTCGACGAGGAGGTTGGACGGCTTCACGTCGCGGTGGATGAACCCCTCGGCGAGCGCCGCCCGCAACCCGCGCGCCGCCTGCTCGGCGTAGCGCAGCGCGGTGTCCCAGGGGATCGCCTTGCCCGCCTCGAGCGTTGTGTCGAGCGCGGCCCCGGCGACGTACTCCATCGCGAAGAAGTGGACGCCGCGATCCTCGCCGATGAAGTAGATCTGCACGACGTTCGGGTGGCGCAGCCGCGCCTGCGCGCGCGCCTCGCGGACGAAGCGCGTGACCATCGCCCCGTCGGTGGCGATCTCGGGGGCGAGGACCTTCAGCGCGACGGGGCGATCGAGCGAGGTGTCGTGCCCGAGGTAGACGGCGCCCATCCCGCCGCGCCCGAGGAGCTTCACCACCTGGTAATGGCGGAGCTTCTGGCCGATCAGCGGATCGCCGTCGCCGCGCTTGTCGTCGAGGATGGCGGTGGTGGCGCTGCGGAGGCCCGAGGGCGTGGGGGCCCCGCGGACCATCGTCGTCGACGGCTTTCCAGCCGTCGCGGGCCTCACGGCGATGGCCGCGGTGTCCTTGTCGTCGTCGGCGTCGGGCGGCTCCGTCTCCAGCGGGACGGTGTCGGAGTCACCCGTCGGGAGGTAGGGGTGTGTGGCGTCGAGCGCGCCCGAGCGCTTTCCGTCGCCCGTACCCATGGCGGGACGTTACCACGTCACGCCACGCCAGAGGTCCCCTTCAGCATGCGCGCGATCAGCACCTCGGCGAGCCCGCCACCGGCGCCGCTCCCGTTGCCGCCGACGGCGACGTCCGGGACCAGCTTGGTGCCGTGCTCGGCGAAGAGCGCCGCCAGCTGGATGGCGGTGTACCCGCCCTCCCCGACCGCGGCGACGCCCTTCGTGTAGGCGTCGGCCTTTGCCGCGCCCAGCTTGGTGGTCGCCTCCGCGTCCGCCGACGCCCGCGCCCGCGTCGCCTCCGCCTCGGCCTCCGCCGACAGCTTCAGCGCCGCCGCCGCGCCCTCGGCCCGCAGGCGCTGCGCCTCGGCCTCACCGCGCGCCGCCTCAGCGACGGCGCGGGCGTGACCTTCGGCGATGCGCGCCTCCTGCTCCGAGCGCACCACCTCCGCCTGCAGATTCGCCTTCGCGCTCTCGCGCTCGAGCTCCTGCCGCTTCACGTGCGCGTCGCGCTGCGCCTCGTACGTGCGCCGCAGCTCCTCGGCGATCTTGCGCTCCGTCTGCGTCTCCATGAGCGCAGCCGGCGGCACGATGTCGCCGATGAGCGTGTCGATGCACTCGACGTCATAGGCCTCGATGGCGGCCTTGATGTTCTCGTACGCGGCGCGCTGCCGCTCGGTGCGCGCTGACAAGAATTCCAACACGGTCACCTCCTGGGCCGAGTTGCGGAAGTAGTTCGCCACCGTCGGCTGCAGCACGTGGTCGACGAGGTTCTGCATCGACCCGACGCGCGAGATCACCCGCGGGGCGTTGGCCACGCGGATGTGGATGATCTGCGACACGTCGAGCGAGAAGGCGAACCCGTCCTTGCTGCGCACCGTGATCGGCGAGAGGCGCTTGTCGTACTCGTGCGCCTCGGTGCGCGCCGCCCAGTTGAGCACGATGTTCGTCGTCGGCACGAGCTCCACCTTCATGACGCGGGTGTTGAGCGGGTGCTTGCCGGGCAGGAGCGGCTCGACCCAGACGCCCTTGCGCCCCTTCTCGACGAGATCACCGTGCGTGAACTCCGCGCCGGACACATCCAGGTGCTCGCGCCCGACGTAGCTCACGACGACGCCGACGTAGCCGATGGGAATTTCCGTCATCGGAATCGGCTCCACCTGCACGAACCACGGGTTGAGGTTCCACGAGCCCGACAGGAGGACGTCTTCCTGCAGGCCGCGGCACCCGCCAGCCTCGACGAAGCGCTGGCCGTTCTGGAACGAGTCGTGGCCGGCGACCGACGGGCCGGCGAGATCACCCGCGGTGATCGCGCGGCCGTCGAGCGTGGTCACGATGCCGACGGTCTCCGGCGGCAGCACCGTCACCTTGGCCCCGCGCACGATCTCGAAGAGCGCGGGGTTGATGCGGTACGTGCCGGCGGTGAGGATCGCGATCTGACGACCGCGCTCACCGCCGCGACGGAGGAACGCCTCGGCGTCCTGGAAGTCGTCGCAGGGCACCGCGCGCCCGAGGAGGCGCTCGGCGGGCACCGCGGCGCCGTCGGCGGCCACGACGAGCCCGATCTCGCCCGAGGGGATCACCACCAGCGGGACCTTCTGGACCTTGTACTGCCAGGGCCAGAGGCCGAAGTGGAACCCCGGGCTGAGGAGGCGCGCCTGGAAGCCGGCCTCGCCGTCGAGCGCGATGATCCGCCCCGGCGGGAGCGCGGCCCCGTACTTCTTGATCACCAGGCCCGCCTCGTTCTCGTCGATGACGACGACGCCCAGCCAGGCGACGATCACCGAGAGCACGAGGAGCGCGAGGGCGCCGACCATCCACATCTGGAGCGGGGTGAGCGAGCGAAACATGACGACAGCCTCCTTTCGATGGGGGCGGCTGATTGCACGCGCCCGGCCAACGCGAAGTCCGCATCCCGCCTGGGGCGGCGCGGGCGCGCGGCGAAAATGAATGCTGGTCGACCGAAATCAAATTACGATGAGCGCCATGGACGACGTCCGGCCGTATGCGATCGGGGACGCGCTGCCGGCGCGGTTGGCGGCGGCGCTGGCGGGGCGGCTGGGGGCGCCCGTCGAGGGGGCGCCGCGGCTCTTGTTCACGCGGGCGGCGCGCGTCGAGCGGGTGCGGCGCGCGACGGGCGAGGGGGGACTGCTCTGGGTGACGGCGGGGGCGCTGACGGAGGCGGCGGCGCGCGAGGCGGTGGCGGCGGGGGCCTACGACGCGCTCTCGCTCGACGACGATGGGGAGGCGCGGATCGCGGCGCGGCTCGACGAGCTGTGCGCGGCGGCGCTGGCGGTGCCGCCGACGCCGGGGCTGGTGGCCGAGAGCGCGGCCAGCCGCCGCATGCTCGCCGAGGTGGCGCAGGCGGCGCGCACGTCGATGCCGGTCCTCATCACCGGCGAGACCGGCACCGGCAAGGAGGAGACGGCGCGCCTCATCCACCACTGGTCGCAGCGTCCGGGGCCGTGGGTGCCGATCAACTGCGCGGCGATCCCCAACGAGCTCATGGAGTCGGAGCTCTTCGGGCACGCGCGCGGGGCCTTCTCGGGCGCGGTGGCGTCGGTCGACGGCAAGATCCTCGCGGCGCAGGGCGGGACGGTGTTCCTCGACGAGATCGACGACACGCCGATCTCGACGCAGGCCAAGCTCCTGCGCGTCCTCGAGGACGGCGAGGTGGTGCGGCTCGGCGAGACGCACCCGCGCAAGGTGGACTTTCGCATCGTGGCGGCGACGAACGAGGATCTCGGGCGCCTCATCGCCGAGAAGCGCTTCGGGCAGGACCTCTTCGAGCGCCTGGCGATCGTGCGCATCGAGCTGCCGCCGCTGCGCGCGCGGCGCGAGGACATCCCACATCTCGCTAGACACTTTATCGACCGCTTCGATGCGCTGCAGGGGAGGGCGCCGCGCGGGCTCGGCCTCTCGCCGCGTGCGGAGGCGCTGCTCGTCGAGTATCACTGGCCGGGGAACGTGCGCGAGCTGCGCAACGTCATCTACCAGGCGCTCGTCGGCAAGCGCGCCGGCGACGAGCTGCTGCTGTCCGATCTGCGGCGGCTCCTCGCGCCCGCCGCGGTCGCGACCCCGGCGACGAAGACGGCGCTCGTCGACGAGGGGCAGCTGGCGGCGCGGCTCGACGGCGGCAGCTTCAACCTGCGCCGCGCCGTCGAGGAGCTGGAGCGCGCGGCGCTGCGCCTGGCGCTGGCGCGCGCCGGAGGGAACGCCGCGCACGCCGCGCGCCTCCTCGGCGAGGTCGGCCGCGGGCGCGCGCGCGACCCGGGCGCGACGGTGCGCGCGATGCTCCGCCGGCTCGGCGCCGGGGAGGTCGAGCGCGGCGCTCCGTAGGATCGCCTCCGATGAACGTCCGCTCGCTCGTCCTCGTCGCACTCTTCGTCGCCGCGTGCGACGCCGCGCCGGTGCCAGACCTGGCAAGGACGCCCGCGCCACCCGATCTGCTCGAGGTCCCCGACGTGGCGCCGCCGCCCTCGCCGTTCGTCGCGGGCGCGTCGCTCGCCTTCAGCGGACGCTGCAGCGGCGTCGACCGCTGGATGAGCATCTGCGGCTCCACCTGGTGCACGAACAGCTCGCCGGTCAGCTTCACCCACGCGACCCTCACCGTCGCCATCGACGGGAACGGCACAGTGCAGGCGACCCAGTGCTCGATGGACGGCTACGGCTGCAGCCTCTCGGCGCAGCTCGATTTTGGCACGTCGCGCTTCACCAACGCGCGCTACAACTTCAACGACACCGGCGCCATCCCTGCGACGCTGTCGTCGTCGATCGACGGCAGCGGCGCGGTCACGATGGAGCTCCACGGCAGCGGACCGATCAGCGGCAGCATGGGAGAGACGCTCACGTCGAGCTGCACATGGACGCGATAGTGCTCCGCGATCTGATCGCCGCCTGGCGCCGCACGCGCCACCCGCGGCTGGGCGACGCCGCCGAGGCGCTCTCGGCGCGGCTCGCCGTCGAGGCGCCGCGCCCGCCGCTCGCGGCGTCGAAGCGGCGCGCCGATCTCGACGCCTGGGTGGAGCGCGAGCGCGCCCGCGATCCGCTCGACTTCCCGTCGCTGATGGCGGCGGCGCGCGGCGGTCAGCAGGAGGACGTGGTCGCGCACGTCGAGGCGCTGCGGGCGTGGGACGACCCGCGGCTCGGGCGCGGCCTCGTCGCGCTCCTCGAGAAGCCGCCCTACGCCGGTGTGAAGTCGCGCGGCATGCTGCAGGCGATCCTCGACGCGCTGGAGGCGACGCGCGACGCGCGCCTCCCGACGCTGCTCCGCGACCTCGCCGGCCGCTACCTCGAGATCGTCCACTCGGGCACCGGCGGCTGGATGATCGATCAGCTGAACGCGCTCGCCGCGCGCATCGAGGCGCTGCCGCCGCCGCCGCCGCTCGACGCCGACACCGAGGCCACCGTCGCGGCGATCGAGGCGCGCCTCGGCCGCGACGCCTTCGAGCCGCTGCGTGCCGTCGAGCGGCGCACCCGCGCCAAGGCCTCGCTGGCCGCGCTCTACGCCTCCGTCTACGCGAACCCCGACGACGACGGCCCGCGCCTGGTCCTCGCCGACGCGCTCTCGGAGCTCGGCGATCCGCGCGGCGAGCTGATCGTCCTCCAGATCCAGCGCGCGCGCGGCGAGCCGCAGACGCCCGAGCAGGTGGCGCGCGAGCGCGAGCTCCTCGCCGACGGCAAGCGCCTCGCCGGCTGGGCCCAGCCGCTGTCGAACGCCGGCGACTGCACCTTCGCGCGCGGATTTCCGTCAAGCGTGAATCTCTTCTCCAAGCCGTCGAAGCCGGCGCTCGACGACCCGGCGTGGTCGACGGTGACCGCGGTTCGCGGCCTCGCCCGCCTGTCGAAGGCGCTGATCTTCGATCTGCTCGCGCGCCCCGGCTTCCGCAGCATCCGCGACCCGGGCGAGCTCCCCGCCGCCGTCGTCAACGAGCTCGCTCGGAGGTCGCCGCCGCCGTCGTGGATCGGGCTCGAGGTGCGCGACGCGAGCGCGCTCGAGCCGGGCGTCCTGGCCGCTCTCCCGTCGCTGCGCCGGCTGCACCTCGGCGCCGCGCCGCCGGGAGGGCTGGCGCTGCCGGCGCTCGAGGAGCTGCTGCTCGGGAGCGCCTCGCTCGCCGCCGGCGCGTTCGACGCCCTCCCGTCGCTGCGACGGGTGGATCTGACGGTCGCGCGCGGCGACACCGCGGTGGGCGCCCGCCTCCCGTCGACGGTGGAGTCGCTGCGCCTCCAGACCCGCGGTGGCGTCCCGGCCGGGCTCCTCGACGACTGTCGCGCGCTCGTGGAGCTGTCGCTCAGCCTCGAGTCCTACGACGGCGTGCCCGCGGCGCTGCGCCGGCTGCCGTCGCTGCGCCGGCTCGAGCTCTGCCCTTCAAGGTCTCGATGCGCTACGACGGCACCGTCGGACGCGCGCAGCACGGTGTCAGCCCGACCGGTGACTAGCTCGACGATCTGGGGCCCCAAGTCCCCAGATCCGCCCACGCAACTGCTCAGGACTATAGACCTCAGGCCTGGCACGCCTCTGGTAGGCAGGGCGCGTCATGCGTCCCTGGATCGCCCTGGCACTCGTCGGCTGCACGACGGCGGGCTGTCTGTCCGAGCTCATCCCCGAGCACGCGCACGACACGGCGGCGCTCGAGGGGGACCCGCTCGGGATGCTCCCCCGCGGCGAGGCGCAGCGGAAGCTCTTCTGCACCGACCCCGGCCACGACACCGTCTCGAAGATGATGTGCGCCACGCCGCCGCCGGTGATCCGCTCGCTCGCCGATCTGCAGCGGCTCCTCGGCGTCGGCTTCGACGGGCCGCCCCCGCCCGGCGTGGCCATCACCGCCCACTCCTCGTCGCTGGTGGCGCGCCACATCTCGTCGGCCAACCCGCGCGCCATCGTCTTCATGCCGCCGCGCGCCGACGGGACGCCGACGCCCGGCCACGTCGCGCTGGCCTTCGCGCGCGGCGAGCAGTTCGTCGAGGTGACCTCGCACGACCCCGACGCCGACGAGATCAACCTCTACCTCTTCCGCTTCACGCAGGCCTGCAACGCGCAGCCGGGCGGCTGCACGCCCGCCGACCTCCTCACCGATCGCATCGAGCGCGACTGGCTGGAGGTCACCGTCTACGAGGAGGAGCTCGACAACACCATCATGGACTGCCGGAGCTGCCACCAGCCCGACGGCGACGGCAAGGCGAAGATCCTCCGCCTCCAGGAGCACAGCGCCCCCTTCACCCATTTTCTGTCTAGCGCGAGCGCGGGCGGCAAGGCGCTGCTCGCCGACTACCACATGGTCCACGGCGACGAGGGCTACGGCCCGGTGCCGGCCGCCTTCATCGACAAGTCCGACCCGGCGCTGTTCGCGCGCTTCGTCGACGCCAACAACGCGGGCGCGCCGCAGCCGAACGAGTTCCCGTCGCAGACCATCGAGATGGAGGTCGCCGCCTCGACACCCGGCCAGCCCGGCGACAACAGCCACCCCGGCAAGAGCGCGACCTGGCAGGCGCTCTTCGACCGCGCCGTGCGCGGCGAGGCGATCCCGCCGCCCTACCACGACGTGAAGGTGACCGATCCGGCGAAGCTCGCGCGCGCCGCCGCCGCCTACCGCGCGGCCGTCGCCGGGCGCCCCGCGCAGATGTTCGACATCCGCGACGTCTTCCTCGACGCGGCGGCGGTCGACCTGTCGTTCGTCCCGCGCCCCGGGCTCGACGGGCGGGGCCTCCTCACGCAGCTCTGCCATCGCTGCCACAACCCGAAGCTCGATCAGACGCTGAGCCGCGCGCGCTTCGACGTCGAGCGGCTCGACGCGATGCCCGCCGCCGAGAAGCAGCTGGCCATCGAGCGCATACGCCTCCCCGACGGCAACCCCGAGCACATGCCGCCGGCGCGCTTCGTCACCGTGAGCGACGCCGAGCGCGCCGCGATGATCGACGCGCTCAGCCGCTGACTCCCGCGGCGACCATGCGGCGCGCCGCCGAGGCCTGCCGCATCTCGGAGAGCAGCCGCACGTAGGCGTCGTGCCACTGCGCGCGGTGGACGTCGTCGATGACGAAGATCTCGACGCCCCACCCGTACCCGCGCTTCGTCTGTCCGACGAAGCGCGTGACGACGAGCATGGGGATCTCCAGCGAGGCCACCGAGACCACCAGCTGCACGACGTAGTTGGGGCGCATCGGCAGATCGGTCCGCAGGAAGAGCCCGCCGCGATTGATGTCGAGGGCGCGCAGCTCCCGCGGCCCGTCGCGGCGGACCCATCGGACGGAGAGGTCGGTGGGGACGCGGACGGAACGGCGACTTTCGCGTGTGTTGCTCACAGCCGTTGAGTTCGGCCGCGCGCGCGTTTCCTGGAGGGCGCCGCGCTCTAGGGGATGGTGGCGCGGTAGACGCCGCCGGAGACGGTGCCGGCGTAGACGACGGTGGGGTCGCCGCGATCGAACGCCAGCGACGCGATCGACAGGCTCTCGAGCCCGCCGTTGAGCGTGCGGTAGCTCATCCCGCCGTCGGTGGTGTACTGCACGCCGTCGCCGCCGGTGCCGACGATGGCCACGCCCGCGCGCGTCGGGGGGGTGGCGAGGGCGGTGATGGGCTTGGCCGAGAGGCCGCCCACCGCCGTCCAGGTCGCGCCCGCGTCGACGGAGCGGTAGACCGTCCCCGACTGCAGCCCGAGCCACAGCGCCATCGGGTTGCCGCCCTCCATCGCCAGCGCGGTGATCGTCGGCGCGGCCGGCAGCCCCGTCGAGAGCGGCATCCAGCTCGTCCCGCCGGTGGTGGTCTTCTGCACCGCGCCCGTCGTCGCCGCGTACACCGTCGACGAGCTGGTGGGATCGACCACCAGCGCCACGAACGACACGCCGGTGAGGTTCCCGTTCGTCCACGCCCCGCCGCCGTTGACCGTCTTGTAGAGCGATCCGCCGTCGCTGCCAGCGTAGAGCAGCATCGCGTTCTGCGGCGACATCGCCAGCGCCTTCACCGAGGTGTCGGTGACGCCGCCCCCCGACAGATCGCTCCACGACGAGCCGCCGTCGCCGGTGCGCCAGACCCCGCCGCGGTTCACCGCCGCGAACAAGCTCGCTCGCGGTGTCGGGCTCGACGGTGTACGCGACCGGCTACAACAACGGGAGCTCGGGCGGCGGGCTGTGGAAGCAGACCGCCGGCGGGACGTGGGCGAAGGACGCAGCGTTTCCGGCGACGATGGCCATCTACCCCAACAGCGTCGCGGTCTCACCGACGAATGGGAACATCATCCTCGTCGGCACCGACGGCGGGTTGTGGGGGACCACGAACGGTGGCGGGATGTGGTCGCAGCGCGTCGCCGGCTCGCCGAACTTCTACGGCGGCGGCGTCGCGAAGGTGGTGGCGTTCGATCCCACCGACGGGAACACGGTCTACGTCGGCTCGTCGACGACGGGCCTCTACAAGTCCACCGACGGCGGGACGGTGTGGAGCTCGGTGAACTCGCTGATCAATGACCAGCCGGTCAGCTCGATCGCCGTCGACAAGAACAACGGCGGGGCCAACGTCTTCATCGGCCTCAAGAAGGGTGTCTGGAAGAGCATGGCGAGCGGCTTCAACTGGTTCGACTCGTCGGCCGGGCTGACGGCGCGGCCGGTGCGCTCGCTGGCCACGACGGCGACGGCGGGGACGCTCTACGCCGGCACCTTCAACGGCGGCGTCTTCAAGACCACCGACGGCGGGCAGAACTGGGGGCCGGCCTCGGGGAGCGCGGCGATGGTGCTGCCGTTCCGCGATCAGACGGTGGGCGCGCTGGCCCTCGATCCGGCGGCGCCGAACGTGGTGTTGATCCTCCCCGGCGAGAGCCCCGCGCCCGCCGAGCCGAACCCGGTCGAGTCGTCGCTCCAGTTGGTCCCGCCCTTGGTCGTCCGCACGACCTTCCCGAAGCTGCCGGCGTAGACGTTCGCCGGCGCGGCCGGATCGACGGCGATCGCGTACCAGGGCGTGCTCGGCTCCGAGTAGCTGAGCGTCCAGCTCCCGCCGCCGTTCACCGTCTTCCAGATGCCCGTGTCCGTCGTCGCGTAGGCCACCATCGCGTTCGTCGGATCGACCGCCAGCCCGTTGATGGTCAGCGTCGTCAGCCCGTTGACCACCGGCGCCCAGGTCTGCCCGAGGTTGGTGCTCTTGTAGACGCCGCTCGTCGAGGTCCCGGCGTAGAGCGTGATCGGGTTGCCGCGATCGGCGGCCAGCGCCGTCACCGTCCCGCCGAAGATCCCGTTCGACGCCGGCACCCACACCGGCGCGCGGATGTTGAACGGCGTCGAGGTCGCGCCGGTCACCCCCGTCGACGACGCCGTCAGCGCGTAGCCGTCGCCATTCATGTCAATCGACAAATCCGCGAAGGTCGCCACCCCGTTCACCGCCGCCACCGTCAGCGTCCCGGCCAGCCGCCCCCCGACGGGGTTGGTCCCGAGCGCGACGGTGATCGACGCGTTGGTGGTCGTCACGGTGGCGCCGCTCGTGTCCTTCACCGCCACCTGCACCGGCGGCTTGATGGCGGCGTTGGCGACGGCGTCGCTCGGCTGCACCACGAACGCCAGCGACGAGCCCGGCGGCGGCCCGATGACCTTCCTGAGCGTGAGCGGCAGCGTGAAGCTCTTCGACGGCGCGACGGTGACGTCGCCCGCCGCGGCGCCAATGGTGGCCCCCGCCCCGTCGAGCGCCCGCACGTCGATGTGGATCGCGCCGCGCACCGACGCGTCGAAGCGCAGCGCGAAGTCGTAGGCCGGCGGGATCGCCTTGCCGACGGGGACGCTGATGGTGTCCATGCGACCGGCGGCGTCCGACGGCACCACCGTCAGCGACGCGACGTCGAAGGTCGCCCCCTGCTCGGCGTCGAGGGTGATGGCGACGACGCTCTTGCCGTCGGCGCACGCGCCAAGGGCCGCGACCGCAGCAACGAAGAGTGCGCGGCGCATCACTTGAGGCTCACGCCGAAGGTGTTGGGCGGGCTGGGCGCGTCGCTCGGCGTCGTCGCCACCACCGCGCCGGTCACCACCGCGCCGGCGACCACCACGCCGACGATGGTCCACAGCCACCATTTTTTGTATATCGGCGTTGTATCCGCCGGCTTTGCCGTCGCCGCGGCCGCGGCCACCGCCGGGTGCGTCGTCGGCTGCGGAGTCGCCGTCGTCGGAGTCGTCGTCGCCGTCGGGGTCGTCGTCGCAGTCGGCTGCCCCGGCGTCATCGTCCCGGTCGGCGGCGAGGTCGCCGTCGCCCGCTGCTCGTCGAGCAGCCGCTGGAGCTTGCCGATCTGCGTCTCGACCTCGCGCCGGTTGCTCGCGTCGGGGACGCGCCGCAGATAGGCGCGGTAGGCCCTCAACGCGTCGGCGGAGTCGCCGGCGAACCGATAGGCCTGCCCGATGTTGTAGAGCAGCGTCGGGTCGCTCTTCAGCTTGTACGCCGCCTCGTACTCGCGCGCGGCGTCGCGGAACTGCCCGAGGTCGTACAGCGTCGTGCCCTTCTCGAAGTGCTCGCGCGCGGTCATCGTGTCCGCGGCCCGCGCGCCCAGCGGCGCCCCGACGAGCAGCACGACGACCACCGAAATCAGCGTCGTTCGCATGATTCGTCGACGATAACAAAAGAGCGGCCCGATTGTTGGGCCTCCAACGATCGCGGAAGGCTTGCGCGCGGCCGCGGGAGTGGTTAACGGCGTCTCTCGCATGACCACGCCCACGCCCGAGACCCACCGCTTCCAGGCCGAGGTGACGCAGGTCCTCGACCTCGTCATCCACTCCCTCTACAGCCACAAAGAGGTCTTCCTCCGCGAGCTGGTGTCGAACGCCTCCGACGCGATCGACAAGCTGCGCTTCGAGGCGCTCACCCGCCCCGAGCTGCTCGCCGACGGCGCAGGCACCCCGGAGATCCGCCTCCTCCCCGACGCCGAGGCCGGCACCCTCACCATCGAGGACGACGGCATCGGGATGACCCGGGACGAGCTCGCCACCAACCTCGGCACCATCGCCCACTCGGGCTCGCGCCGCCTCCTCGAGGAGCTGCGCCGCCGCGCCGGCGAGGGGGGCAAGGCGCCCGACCTCACCCTGATCGGGCAGTTCGGCGTCGGCTTCTACAGCGCCTTCCTCGTCGCCGACCGGGTCGAGGTGGTGTCGCGCCCGGCGGCCGGCGGCCCGGCGCACCGCTGGGTGTCGGAGGCCAAGGACACCTTCACGCTGGAGGAGGCCACCGACGGCGCGCCGCCGCGCGGGACCCGCGTCGTCCTCCACCTGAAGCCCGACGAGCGCCGCTTCACCGACGAGTGGGAGCTGCGCGAGCTGGTGCGCCGCTACTCCGACTACGTGAGCCACCCGATCCAGCTGCGCGTCGGCGGGAAGCAGGCCGACAGCGTCCCGAAGTACGAGCGCGTGAACCGCGCGGCGGCGCTCTGGCAGCGGCCGCGCGCCGAGATCACCGACGGCGAGTACGACGACCTCTACAAGCACCTCGCGCACGACCTCGAGCCGCCGCTGGCGCGCACCCACTTCCGCGTCGAGGGGACGCACGAGTTCGTCGGCCTCCTCTACATCCCGCGCAAGCCGCCGTTCGATCTCCAGCTCGAGCACCGCGGCGTCCGACTTTTCGTCAAGCGCGTATTCGTGATGGACAAGTGCGACGAGCTCGTCCCCGAGTGGCTGCGCTTCCTGCGCGGCGTGATCGACTCGGACGACCTGCCGCTCAACGTCTCGCGCGAGGTGCTGCAGGACCGCGGCCCGTCCGGGGCGGTGGCGCGCGCCATCAAGAAGCAGGTCACCAAGAAGACGCTCGACCTCCTCGAGGAGCTGGCGCGCGAGCGGCCGGCCGACTACGCGGCCTTCTGGCGGGCGTTCGGCGGCATCGTGAAGGGCGGCCTTCACCTCGATCGCGAGCACAAGGATCGCCTGGCCAAGCTGTTCCGCGCCGCGACGACGGCCGAGCCCGAGGGGCTGGTGTCCCTCGACGCCTACGTCGGGCGCATGAAGGAGGGGCAGGAGGCGATCTACTACGCCGTCGGTGACGACCGCGCGCAGCTGCTCACCAGCCCGCACACCGAGGCGCTGCGCGCGCGCGGCGTCGAGGTGCTGCTGCTCGGCGATCCCGTCGACGAGATCGCGATGGAGGCCATCGGCGAGTACGGCGGCAAGAAGCTCGTGTCGGTCATGCGCGCCGAGGCGCGCGCGCCAGGCAGCGACGGCAAGGAGGCCGCCGCGCCCGAGGTGCCGGCGGCGCTGCAGCCGCTCGTCGCGCGCATGCGCGCCGTCCTGCAAGAGCACGTCTCGGAGGTGCGCGCCAGCGACCGTCTCACCGAGTCGCCGGTCTGCCTGGTCATCCCGCCCGGCGGCATCCACGCCTCCGTCGAGCGCCTCCTCAAGCACTACGGCCAGAAGGTGCCGCAGCAGCGACGCATCCTCGAGGTGAACCCGACCCACCCGCTCGTCGAGCGCCTCGGCCAGCTCGCGTCGGAGGCGCCGACGTCGCAGGAGCTCACCGACGCCATCGAGGTCCTCTACGGCCAGGCGCTCCTCACCGAGGGCAGCCCGCTCCCCGACGCCAACGCCTTCGCGCGCAAGCTGACCGCGCTCCTCGCGTCGTCCGTCGCCAAGCGCGCGTGACCTTGCTCCGTCGCGGCGGGATGGTTACCGAAGCGTCATGACGCTCACGACTCCCCATCCCGACGAGGACGGCCGCACGCGGCTCACCGTGGGCTGCCCCGTCTGCGACAGCCCCGCCCACGTCGTCATCAGCATCGACGGCTTCAAGTCGCGTTGGTGCTGCACCACCTGCCTCTCGATCGGCGAGGCCCCCTTCCACCCGCAGGCCGCCACCGCCGTCGCCGCGCCCACCCCCATCGCGCAGGCCTGATCCGCCGCTCGCCCTTCCCCTTCCCCTTCAGCTTCGGCGCGGGCGGTCGATCCTCACGATCGCATGGCCGACGCCCAACAGACGATCCTCGTCGTCGAAGACGAGCCGCTCCTCCGCAGTGACCTCTGCGAGCGGATCGATCGTCTCGGCTGGCGCGCCCTCCCCGCCGCGAGCGGCTTCGAGGCGCTGAGCCTCCTCCGCCGGGAGCGCCCGTCGCTGGCCGTGGTCGACGTCGTCATGCAGGGGATGGACGGCTTCAAGCTCGCGGGCACCATCAAAGAGGATCGCGAGACCTTCACGCCGGTGCTCCTCGTGACCGCCCTCAGCGACGAGGCTTCCCGGCGGCGCGGCCACGCGGCGGGCGCCGACGACTTCCTCGTCAAGCCCGTCAGCACCTTCGAGCTCGAGCTGCGCATCAAGGCGATGCTGCGCATCAAGGAGCTGACCGAGCAGGTGCAGGCGGCGAATCGGCGCCTGACGGAGCTGGCGACGACCGACGGCCTGACCGGCCTCTCGAATCGACGCCGCTTCGACGAGCTGCTCACCTACGAGGCGGCTCGCTCCGCGCGCTACGGCCACACCTTCACGCTGCTCCTCCTCGACATCGATCACTTCAAGCGGGTCAACGACCTCTACGGTCACGTCGTCGGAGATCACGTCCTGCGACACGTCGCCGCCCGACTCAAGGCGACCGTGCGCACCACCGATCACCTCGCGCGCTACGGCGGCGAAGAGCTGGCCGTCATCGCCGTCGGCACCGACGCCGCCAACAGTCGCATCTTCGGCGAGCGGCTGCGGCGCGCCATCGGCGACAGGGCGATCCAGCTCGAGGATGGGCGGAGCATCGGCGTCACCGTCTCGATCGGCGGCGCCACGTCGACGCCGGAGAGCGCCCCGGCCCCGCTCGTCCTCATCGAGCGCGCCGACGCCGCGCTCTACAGCGCCAAGCGCGCCGGCCGCGATCGCGTCGCCCTCTCTCCCGTCGCCGCGCTCGACGCGTCGCTGGCCAACGCGTCGTAGGGCGCGGCGATCAGGCGGCCTGCGGCTGCGCCGCGTCCTCGCGCCCGCCCTGCACGATCACCACGCAGCGCTCCCCGCCCGGCACCTCGTCGAGCGGCAGCCCCAGCTCGTCGACGAGGTCGGCGCCGATCACCACCAGATCGCCCTGCGTCTTCCAGCTGAGGTGCGCCGGCGTCCGCCCCGGCAGCACGTCGGTGTGCAGCCACAGCCCCGCGTTCGTCAGCGGCCGCCCCGCCTCGCGCAGCACCTCGCGCAGCGACGGCGCCGGCTCGCTCTCCCCCGGCTTCGGCACCAGCACCGCGTGCAGCGACACGCGCCGCCGCGCCGCGATGCGCGCCGCCAGCTCGAGCGCCGCGCGCCCGTTCGCGCTGTCGTCGACGACGGCGAAGAGCCGATCGATCGGCCGCTCGTGGCCGTGCACCACCACGCCGATCGACAGCCGCGACCCCGCCGCGCGCTCGAGCACGTCCTTCACCACGCCGCCGAGGAGATCGCTGCCGAACACCGGCCGATGGAAGCCGAGCAGCAGCCAGCCGATCCCCGGATCATTTGCAGCAGACAAAATATCGAGCGCCGGATCGTCGGTCCACACCGCCCGCCCCTCGACGAGGGCGCCGCGCTCGCGCGCGTGATCGAGCGCCGCCACCAGCGCCGGCGCCTTGGGCGGCTCGCGGTTCTCCGCCTCGCGCAGCCCCGAGCGCACGCCGCCCGACGGGTGGCGCACCAGCGCCAGGACCCGCGGCGGCGGATCGTCGTCGCGCGAGGCCGCCAGCGCCAGGTCGACGAGCGGCGGCACGCCCGCCGGGTTCGACACCGGCACCAGCACCCCGCCCGCCCGCGTCGGCGGCGACGGCGCGACCCCGACGGGCGCGGTCCGCTGCGGCGCCGTCGGCGCGTCCATCTCGAACGGGTGCTTGCGGGTGATGAGCTGCAGGAGCGGCGTCGTCACGAACGTCGTCACCAGCGCCATCAGCACCATCATCGCGAACAGCGTCGGCGAGATGACGCGCAGCTCGAGCCCGATGTTGAGGACCACCAGCTCCATGAGGCCGCGCGTGTTCATGAGCACGCCGAGCGCCAGCCCGTCGCGCCACCCCATCCCGGTGAGCCGCGCCGCCGCCAGCGTCCCGCCGAACTTCCCGAGCGACGCGACGGCGATGATGAGGCCGCACAGCGCCCACTCGCGCGCCGACGACACGAGGCCGATCTCCGTCTTCATCCCGGTGAAGGCGAAGAAGGCCGGTAAGAGCAGCACCACCACGAGATCCTCGAGGCGATCGGTGAGCTCGCGCGCCAGCGTCGAGTCGTGCGGGATCATCGCGCCGAGGGTGAAGGCGCCGAAGATGGCGTGGATGCCGATCCACTCGCTGGCCAGCGCCGAGAAGAGCAGCGCCACGAAGACCACCGCCATCACGCCCTGCGTGAGGCGGCCGATCTTGCCGTAGTAGAGCGCGAGCCGCGCCATGAGCGGCCGCACCACGAAGAGCATCGCCGCGATGAAGGCGGCGGCGAGGAGCGGGATGCGCCAGGCGTCGCCGACCTCCGACTTCACGATGGCCACGACGAGCGCGAGCAGGCACCAGGCGGTGACGTCGTCGACGGCGGCGCAGGTGAGCGCGATGACGCCCATGCGCGTCTTGTGGATGCGGCGGTCGGTGAGGATGCGCGCCAGCACCGGGAAAGCGGTCACCGACATCGAGACGCCGAGGAACAGCGAGAAGCAGGTGAAAGGGACGTCCGCCGACGAGAGCCGCGGGTAGAGGTACAGCGCCAGCCCCGCGCCGAGGAGGAACGGCACCACGATGCTGGCGTGCGAGATGGCGACGGTGGCGTGGCCGCGCTTGCGGAGGAGCTGCGGGTCGAGCTCGAGCCCGACGAGGAACATGTAGAGGATGATGCCGACCTGCGACAGCGTCCCGAGGAAGGGGGCGACCGTCTTCGGCAGGATGAACTGGTAGGCGCCGGGCGCGATGCGGCCCAGCAGCGACGGGCCGAGGAGGATGCCGGCGAGGATCTCGCCGACGACGGGCGGCTGCGAGAGCCAGCGGAAGATGCTGCCGATCGCGCGCGCCGTCACGATGACGACGACGAGCGCGAGCAGGAGGTGCATCAGCGTGTCGACGTTCGCCGCCACGCCGCCGCCGCCGAACGGCGGGCCCGTCGGCGCCGGCGCCGAGAGCGTGAGGCCGAGCTCGCGCACCACCAGATAGCCGGCGGTGGCGACGACGAGCATCGCCACGTAGCCGATGAGCGACGTCCGTCGGCGCGGCGGCTCGGGGCGCTCGCTCATCGCAGCCAGAGCCGGCAGGTGGTGTGCGGGCGCGCGGCCAGCGGATCCGCACCGTCGTCGGGGAGGAAGGCCCCGGCGGCGCACACCGCGCCGTCGGGGGTCGCCCACAGGCGCACCGCCACGCGGAGTTTCTGTCCAGCAAAAAACGGCTTGCGGTACTGGATGTCGAGCGCGCGCCCGAGGAGCGCCGTCGAGCGGCCGTGCGCGGCGAGCCGTCGCAGCGCCGCCTCCTCGAAGAGGCGCGGATAGACCAGCGAGTTCACGTGCTGGTTGGAGTCGGTGTGCACGACGCCGACGGCGAACGGCACCGGGTCCAGCACCAGCCCGTCGTCGAGCGCGATCGCGCCGGGCGGCGGCTCGAGGAGCGACTCGGCGCGCGGCGATCGATAGGGCGCCGCGGGGACGTCGGGCCCGAGCCCCGCGAGCGAGGTGACCCGCCGCTCGGCCGGCGGCGCGAAGAGGCGCGTCAGCACGTGCTCGGCGAACACGCGCGCGGCCACGCGACGCTCACCGGCGCCCGGCGGCGGCGGACCGTAGGTCCGGCCGATGCGCCCGTCGACGTCGGCCCACATGAGGACGTAGAGGCGCTCGATCGCGCCGTCGTCGCCGATGGTGGCGGCGAGCTGCCAGCTGCCCTCGGCCTCGAGCTCGGCGACGACCGAGAAGGGCCCCTCGGTCCCCTCGATGACGAGGCGCGAGAGCACCGGGACGATGCCCGCCTTGCGCAGCGCGCGCGCCATCGGGGACCCCTGGAGCTGCGCGCGCCAGATGGCCTCGCCGAGCGCCTGCGGCGCCGCCTCGAGGAGCAGCCGGCCATCCTGGCTGATGTCCTCGTAGCGCAGCGGGATGGGGCGCCGCGCCCGCTCCACGCCCTCCGGCCAGGGCGGCCGAATCGCCTGATCGTCCATCATGTGGTGTCGGCCGTTTCTCGACGACGAACGGAGAGCCTGACACGGCGCGGTGAGTGGGGTCAATCGGGTGGGTTGCCACTCGACGCGCTGTGACTAGGAGACCCGGGTGCGGCCAGAAGGCGACGGACGGGGCGGACGCGATCGGGACGCCACGCAGCCGATCATCCCGGTCGACGAGACGCGGCCAGTGCTGCCGGCTGCGCAGATCGATCCGATCGTCGCCGCGGCGGCGCGCGGCGAGGCGGCCGTGTGGGAGGCGGCGACGCTGGCGGCGGTGCACCTCCTCGGCGAGCGCGGCTCGGCGGTGCTGCTCGACGACGCCGATCCCGAGGCGGCGATGGTGGTGTTCTCGACGCACGGCGGGCTGCCCGATCCGCTGCGCCTCGAGCTCGCGCGCTATCCGGAGATCACGCTGGCGTCGGAGTCGGCGCGGCCGGTGATCATCGATCAGATCGCGACCGACGCGCGCCTCGGCGAGGCGGCGCGCACGATCCCGCGGACGGTGGCGCACATCGCCGCCGTCCCCGTCGGAGGCGCGACGCGCTGCTTCGGCGTGCTCCACGTGCAGGCGTCGAACCCGCGGGCGACGACGCCGGCGATCGAGGCGATGGCCGCGGCGCTCGGCGGGCTGACCGCGAACCTCGTCGAGGGGGCGCGGCTGCGCTCGGCGCTGACCTCGGGGCGCGCCGCGGGCCGGCCGGGGACGCCGACGCCGCCGTTCGGGATGCGGACCGCGGCGCGGCGCGCGCTCCTCTTGCGGCCGGCGCCCGCGCCGATCGCGCCCGCGCCCCACTCGCGGCGGCTGCTCCTCGTCGAGGACGACCCGCACCACGGCAAGCTGGTGCGCGAGCTCCTGGCGGCGCGCGGCCACCAGGTGGAGCTCGTCAGCGACGGTGAGGCGGGGCTGGAGCGGGCGCGGCGGCAGCGCTTCGACGTCATCCTCCTCGACGTCTGCATGCCCGGGCTCGACGGCATCACCGTCGCCGAACGGCTGCGCGAGGAGCCGCTCGCGCGCGCGACGCCGATCCTCTTTCTGTCGGGGTCCGACGATCTCATGCTGCGCGTGCGCGGCCTCGAGCTCGGGTCGGTCGACTTCCTCGGCAAGCCCTTCTTCGCGCCCGAGCTCTTCTCGCGCGTCGAGCGCTGCGCCGACGACGCCGATCAGCGCGACGCGCTGGCGCGGCAGGCGCGCATCGATCCGCTGACCGGCCTCGGCAACCTGCGCACGCTCGAGGAGCGGCTGCGGCTCGAGGAGTCGCGCGCCACGCGCTACGGCGCCGAGCTGACCATCGTGATGGTCGACGTCGACGGGCTGAAGCGCATCAACGACCAGCACGGCCACGCGACGGGGAGCCGCGTCCTGGCGACGGTGGGGCGGGTGCTGGCGGCGGAGACGCGCGGCACCGACGTGGCGGTCCGCTACGGCGGCGACGAGTTCGTGGTGCTGCTGACCCACGCCGGCCTCGACGAGGGGCGGCGGTTCGCGACGCGCGTGCTCGACCGGCTGCGCGGCGTCGAGGTCGAGGGGGTGCGCGTCTCCGCGAGCCTCGGGCTGGCCTCGATCGCCGTCGCCGCCGCCACCGCGCTGCCGTCGAGCGCGATGCCCCGCCTCATCGAGCGCGCCGACGCCGCCGCCTACGAGGCCAAGCGCGCGGGCGGCGACCGCATGTGCGCCGCGGAGCGCTAGAGACCGCGGCGTCGGCGAGCTTCGCGACGCTTCCATTTACACGGAGTACGGAGGGTCGAGGACAGACGGAGTTTTCATCAATCAATAATCTCCGTCTGTACTCACAACTCCGTACTCCGTGTAAAAAGAAGCGCCTCGCGCCCCACCGCCGCCTCGCCCTCAGCGCGTGATATTCTCGCAGCGGGACATCGTGAAGACGATCAAGGTCACGGCCTGCGGGCTGAGCGACGTCGGGCGGCGGCGGGAGCACAACGAGGACGCGTGGCTCGTGTCCGATCTCCTGCGCGAGAAGAGCGCGGAGCCGGGCAAGCCGATCGAGCTGCGCGCCGACGAGCGCGGCGTCCTCCTGGTCGTCTCCGACGGGATGGGCGGGGCGAAGGCGGGCGAGGTCGCCTCGGCGATGGTCGTCGAGTCGATCTCGCAGGGGATGGAGCAGATCGGCACCGAGAAGACCGGCGCCATCAAGCTCGCCGTCGAGCGCGCCAACCGCGACGTGTGGGAGGCATCCGCCGACCCGTCGAAGAAGGGGATGGGCGCGACGCTGACCGCGGTCTACGTCGAGGGCGCGACGGCGCACATCGCCGAGGTCGGCGACTCGCGCGCCTACATCATCCGCGGCGGGCGCATCCGCCAGGTGACGCGCGACCAGAGCTACGCGCAGCTCCTGCTCGACGCGGGCGTGCTCAAGCCCGAGGAGGTGCACTCGTTCCCGATGAGGAACGTCGTCCTCCAGGCGATGGGGCAGCGCGAGAACGTCTCCGTCGAGATCGGGCGGCTGTCGCTGCGCCGCGGGGACCGCCTGCTGCTCTGCTCGGACGGGCTCCACGGCAAGGTCAGCGACGAGGAGATGCGCGCGATCGTGCAGAGCGACGCGCCGCTCGAGGAGCAGTGCAAGAAGCTGGTGACGCTGGCCAACGAGCGCGGCGGCGAGGACAACATCACCGTCGTCATCGCGGCGCTCGACGGCGAGGGGCTGCCGCGCTTCGTCGAGAAGGAGTCGGTGACGCAGACGCTCGAGGTCGTGTCCGGCTTCGATCCGGCGGCGGCGCAGGCGGCGGCCGAGGCCAAGGCGGCGAAGGAGCGACCGACGCCGGCGGGCCCCGCGCCGCCCTCCGCCGACGACTGGGGCACGAGCCCCGCATCCGCGCCGCCGGCGAAGGCGGCGCCGCCAGCGTCCGGCAAGAGCGGCGGCGGCTCGCGCGGCCTGCTGTTCGCCGTCGCTGCCGTCGTCGGGCTGGCGATCGGGATCATCGTGCTCTTCGTGCTGAAGGGCCAGAAGTAGCGGCCCCCGCGCGCTACTGCCCCTTCAGCGCGTCCTTCGAGCAGGAGGCGGGCGACGCCGGGACGCCGGGCTCGGGCGTCATCGCCCCCGAGCCGCCGTACTTCGAGCGGTCAGCGACGGTGAGCTTGCGCGCCGCCGCGATCCGCGCGAGCACCGTCGCGCCCTCGGTGGCGGTGCGCGCGTAGGTCGCGTAGTCGACGCGGTAGAGGCCAAAGCGCGGCACGAAGCCCTCGGCCCACTCGAAGTTGTCGTAGAGGCTCCAGTGGTAGTAGCCGCGCACGTCGACGCCGCGGTCGCGCGCGCGCGCGATCTGCTCGAGCGCGCGGACGACGTTCTCGGCGCGACGCGCGCCGACGTTGGTGGCGATCCCCGACTCGCTGACGACGAGCGGCAGGTCGGGCCAGCGCGCGCCGAAGTCGGTGAGGACGTCGTAGAGCCCCTCGGCGACGTACTCGTAGCCCATGTCGGGGACGCAGAAGGTCGGGTCGAGCGGCTTCAGGCAGGAGCCGAGATCGTAGGAGCTGAAGCAGGGCGTGGCGTTGATGACCGGGACCAGCCCGGTCTTTCCGGTGACGCCGGTGCGGAAGTAGTACTGCGCGCCCAGCCAGTCGACGGTGCCCTTCCAATTGTCGTGCGTCTCGTCGGGCGTGCCGTCGAAGTCGGCGTCGAAGGTCCCGTTGCGGATCGAGTCGGGGACGAGATGATGATAGACATAAACGACGCGGTCGCGCGCCGCCACGTCCTCGGGATCCGTCGACGGCATGCCGCTGCGCGCCGGGACCCACTGCGCCACCGACAGCGAGAGCCCCACCGCCGCCGCCACGCCGTCCCCGTCGGCGTCGATGGTGTCGGCGGCCTTGATGGCGTGATAGGCGCGCCCGTGGCCCTCGAGGTAGTCGCGCACGACGGGGACGAGCTTGCCGAGGATGTCGGTGACGTAGCTCTTCCCCGGCGGGAAGTAGCCGATGCCGTAGCCCGCGAGGAGGTAGTTCACCGGCTCGTTCAGCGTGCCCCACTCGTCGACGCGATCACCGAAGCGCTCGGCGAGGAGGCGCGCGTACTTCTCGAAGGCGGCGATGACTTGCGGCCCGCCCGTCGGGTGGCCCCAGCCGCAGAGGTTCGTGTCCGACGGGCCGTTCGTGCAGCCGACGTCGCGCGGGTCGTCGACCCACACCGGGTTCGAGAAGTGGTGGACGGTGACGATGGGGCGGATGCCGGCGGCGCGGAGCGCGTCGAGGAGGGCGCCGTAGTGCGCCAGCGCCGCCTCGTCGTACTGCCCGCGCCGCGGCTCGATGCGCGCCCACTCCATCGAGAAGCGATAGCTGTCGAGCCCGGTGTCCTCGAGGAGCTGCACGTCCTCGAGCGCCTTCGAGTAGCCGCGCGAGGCGTCGCCGACGAAGACGCCCTTGCCGAGGCCGCCCATCGCCGTCGGCGCGGTGAAGGCCCACCAGTCGGTGTTCGTGTTCTGATCCTCGATCTGCGTCGCCGCGCTGGCGGCGCCGAAGCGGAAGCCGCCCTTGCCCGCCGCGCCGACGAGCGGCTGCATCCCGGGGAAGGTGAGCTCGGTGGGGCCGCCGCCACACGCGGACGCGGCAGCGACGAGAGACAGGATCCAGCTGAGGCGCGTCTTCACCCGCGCATCGTACCCTACTTCGCCGGGGCTTCGCCGCCGGGCCGCTCGCCGGGGAGCTCGACGCGCTCGAGATCTCCGACGGCCGGACCGCTCAGCACGCGCCCGTCGGTGGCGAAGCGCGAGCCGTGGCAGGGGCAGTCCCAGCTGCGCTCCTCGCCGTTCCAGTGGACGATGCAGCCGAGGTGCGTGCAGACCGCCGAGCAGGCGGAGAGCTCGCCGGCCTCATTTCGATAGACAGCAATCTTCGTCAGGCCGCGCGCGACGACGGCGCCGGTCCCGGGCGCGATCTCGTCGATCGACCTCGCGTCGCCCCGGCGCAGCCAGTCGGTGAAGCGCGCCGCGACGGCGGCGTTGATGCGCGCGTACTCGCCGACCGCGCGCAGGCTGCGCCGCGACGGGTCGTACAGCGTGGCGAACGCCGGCTGCAGCCCGTCGATGAGGTCGGGGATCAGCATCCCGGCGATGGTCCCGTGGGTCATCCCCTGCCCCGAGTCGCCGGTGACGATGTAGACGTTGTCGCGGTCGGCCGGGTTGCGGCCGATGAAGCCCACGCCGTCGGCGGGCTCGAACACCTGGCCGCTCCACGCGAGGAGCCGCTCCGCCGCCGCCGGAAAGTGCGCGCGCGCCCAGAGCTCGAGGCGGCGGTAGCGCTCGGGCGCGTCGTTCTCCCAGCCGGTCTTGTGGTCCTCGCCACCGACGAGGAGCGCGTCGCTCGCGTCATCCCACGGCTGCGTGCGCACGTAGTGGTAGGGCTCGCGCGTGTCCCAATAGAGCGCCTCCGGCACCGCGCCTTTGCGGACGCGCAGCGCGACCACGAAGGTGCGATAGGGCGCCTGCTTGGTGTGGATGGCGTAGCGATCGTTCACCGGCGAGTTGGTGGCGACGACGAGGTGGCGGCAGCGCACCGACGCGCCGGCGGCGCTCTTCACGCGGATCATCGGGCCGATCTCGAAGTCGCTGGCGTGCGTGCCGACGTGGATGCGGCCGCCGTCGCGCTCGATGGCGCGCGTGAGCCCCTCGAGGTAGCGCAGCGGGTGGAACTGCCCCTGGCGCGGGAAGCGCAAGCAGGGCCCGTCGAAGCGCGCCTCCTCGAAGGGGAGGCGCTCGAGGCGCTCCGCCTCGTGGAAGCCGGCGCGGCGCGCGGCGGCGAGCTCCTCGTCGAGCATCTCCGCCGTCCAGCGCCCGGCGAGGAGGAGGTAGCCGTCGACGCGGCGCAGGTCGCAGTCGATGCCCTCGAGCGCGCAGACCGCCTCGATGCGATCGATGGCCGCGTGGTGGCTGGCCCAGGCGAGGCGCGCGCCGCCGGTGCCGTGGATGCGCTCGATCTCGGTGAAGCGATCGTCGAGCGCCGAGGCGAGGTGGGCGGTGGTCTGCGCGGTCTCGCCGGCGCCGACGCCGCGGTCGTCGAGGACGATGACGCTGCGGCCGCGGCGCGCGACCTCGTAGGCGACCGAGAGCCCGGCGATGCCGGCGCCGACGACGCAGACATCGCAGTCGGCGTCGGCGGCGAGCGGCGGCCAGCGCTGGGCCATCGCGGCGGTGCGCTTCCAGATCGACTCGGTGCGCTCGGTCGTCGACGGCGGGCTCGGCATCCGGGCGCTCTAGGCACGCGCCCGCGCGGCGCGAGGGTTGATCCCGGCAGCGCGGGAACCAATACCGTCAGGGGGAGGCTGAACCATGCATCAGGGCGTCTGGCGCTTCGCGCGCGAGCTCGTCGGGTGGGCGCGCGACCTCGTCCTTCCGCCACCACCGTCGAGGTCGAGGGCGCCCCAGCTCCGGATCGTCGTCTCCAACCCGCCGGTGCACGTCCTGCACGGCGACGCGGCGAAGACGCGCTTGACAACAAATCCACCGGCGCCGGCGGCGACGCCCCGCCCCGACGTCATCTCGCTCGACGAACGGCGGCGCGCCCGTCGCTCGCGGAGCGCGCTCTCTCGCGGCTAGGTTCCGGAGCGCCCGGGGAGCGGGCGGCGGAGCTCGACGCCGGTGGCGACGATGCGGACCTCGCGCGCGGTCCCGTCGGCGGCGCGGGTGAGGCTGGCGCCCTCGCCGGCGAGGTGGTCGGCCTCCTCCTTCGAGAGCACGCGCACGTTGGCGACGCCCTCGATGCGCGCCTCCGAGCCGGCCGAGTCCGTCGGGACGAAGAACGAGTAGTCCTTGAAGGTGACGCGGCACCCCGCGGCGCTCTTGTCGGCGCCGTCGGCGAGCTCCATCCAGCAGCCCTTCTTCGAGCAGGCCGCGCGCACCGTCCCCTCGACGAGGACGGTCTTGCCGGCGAGGGCGTCGGCGCTCTTCAGGACGTCGCCCACGCGCTGGGCGGCGCCCGCCGAGACGGGCCCCCCGTGGTGCGTCACCACCATCGCCGCCTGCGACTTCGCGGCGGGGGCGGGCGCGCCGGTCGTCGACGACGGCGCCGTCGACGGCGTGTTGCAACCGAAGAGGAGGACGAGCGCGGCGGCGAGCGAGAGGCGCATCCCTCTCGTGTAGCACATCGGAGGGGTGACTGGACGTCGCTACTGGACGGTGACGCTGAGGGTGTAGGCGCCGCCGGCGCCCGAGTAGCCGAAGACGCGCAGCGTGTAGTCGCCGGCGGCGAGCCCCGTCGCCGCGACGCGCTCGGTGTCGGTCGTGCCCTCGCTGATCGCGACGCGCTGCCCGGTCGGCCCGAGGAGCTCGAAGTCGAGATCGCCCGCGGCGTGCTGGAAGGTGATGCGCGCGTCGATGCCGCGGCCGGCAGCGACGGTGACCTTGAAGTAGTCCTCGTTGTTCGGGCAGATCGTCGCCGAGATCTGCTGACCCGACGTCACCGCCTTGGCCGCCGAGCGCGAGTTGTTCGGCTCGAACGCGTCGTCGCTGCAGCTCCCGCCGCCGCCGCCGCCCCCGTCGAGCGAGCACCAGGCGATCGCCGTCGCCGGCGCGACGGTGTCCTGCGCGACGTCGCGCTGCGCGCAGGTCTCGTCCTCGGTCCACGCCTTCCACGCCGCCGCCTGGCCCAGCGTCGCCGCGTGCGCGGCCCAGCGCTGATAGCCGTTCGACTCGCTGCGGAACACCGTCGGAGCGACGCACTGGGTGGCCTGCTCCTTCGTCGCGTAGTCCATGATGATCGCGGCCATCTGCGCCGTCGACGAGTTCCAGCAGCAGGTCTTCGACTGCGTGTAGACGAGCGGCGCGAAGACGTAGTCCTCGAGGCGGCGGTACTCGGCGTCGATGCGCGCGCGCGTCGTGCCCAGCTCGCCGGCGATGGCGTAGAGCTCGGTGAAGGCGCGCTCACGACGCTCGCGCGCCGCGCACGACGCCGGGTAGCGGAGCAGGTGCGCGCGCGCGTCCTCGATCTGGCGCAGCAGCGCGTCCTTCTTCTCGGCGGGCGAGACCTCCTCGAGGAGCTGGCCGAACTGCGCCGGGCGCGCGGTGATCGCCGCCTGGTCGGTCGAGTTGATCCAGCTCGCCTCGTCGGCGGCCATCCAGGTGTTGGTCCAGCGCCCGCCGATGTTCTTGGTCACGCGCCAGCGCTTCACGCCCCCGCCGAGCGAGTAGTAGCTGTCACCGTCGAAGTTCGTCCCCGGCCCGCCGGTGTCCTCCTCCTGGAAGTAGGACTTCGAGGCGTTCTCGTCGTAGATCTTCGGCTGGCGGCGCGGCATCGAGCCCGACATGAGGCGCGCCTGCAGCGTCCCGTTCTCGGCCTTGGTGACGTGCTTCAGCATCTTGGCGTCGCCGATGCCGCTCTTCTGCCAGCGGTGGATGAGGAGGTCGCCGGCGTGAATGGCCTCCGGCTTCAGGTTGTAGGTGTTCGCCGTGTCGGCGAGGTTCATCGAGCCGAGGTAGTTGAGGAGGAAGATGATGAAGTGCCCGGCGCGCTTGTTGAGGTGCACCTCGTCGAGGTACGCGCCGATGTGGGCCTCGTTGATCGCCGGCTGCGAATCATCGCCCCCGGCGGCCGCGCGGGCGCGCAGCGCCGCGTCCTTCGGCCAGCCGCGCGAGGCGAGCTCGGCCGCGGTCATCGTCGAGTAGTCCTTGTAGGCCTGGGCGAAGTTCGGCGTGTTCTGGAACTTCCCCGTCGCCGTGCGGATGCCGAAGTGGCCGAAGTAGACGCGCCCCTCGCGCGCCGCCGTCTCCAGCATGAAGGGCAGCTGGTACCAGGCGGCGAAGGTCGCGCGCAGGAACATCTGGCTCTCGGCGCACTCGAGCACCGGCGCCGGCATCGTCTTGCCCCACGGCGTGGTGAGCTGGAACGTCGGGTACCCGTCGGTGCCGGGGACGATCGGGAGGCTCTCGAGCCACGCCGAGAACTTCTCGTCCCAGGTGAGGCCGCTGTTCTCGCCCCAGGCGAGGCCGGCCTTCTTGGCGTCCGGCGTATCGCGGTCCTCCCACTTGTTCTTCGCCGTCCAGACCTGCGTCGCGGTCGTGTTGGTGGCGACGAGCGGGCCGGGGCGGCCGGCGTTGTCCTCTTTGCCCATCGGCTCGGTGGGCTCGATGGGCCCCTCGATGCCGAAGTCCTCGGCGGGGATCTGCCCGCCGCACGCCGCCGCCATGGTGAGAACCGCAATGAGAAGAGAGCGCCGCATGATGCGCGGCCCTTTAACAAGATCCGTGCCATCCGTAAGAGTTCGGGATCGTTGGGGGTGGCGGCTGGTCGAACCGGCTACTCGGGCTTCTGGGGCGTGCCGTGGCGGGGTCAGCCGACCCGAGCGGCCAGCGCGGCGCGAACGGAGCTGGCGACCGCGCTGGTCGGGTTGCCGGTGAGGGTGAACCGCCCGGCGGCGTCCCGCTCGAGGACGACCCCAACGTCAGCGTCCGGACCGCGCTGCCCTCGACGACCACGGCGACGAGGCCGCATTCGTCGCGTTTTGCGTCGTAGGGGAGCTCGAGCTCGAGCGCCTCCAGCGACGGGAGCCGGGGCAAGAGGCGCTCGACGGCGCGCGCGGCGCCCTCGTTCGGCAGCGAGGCGTTCAGGCGGCGCAGGCGGGGCGCCGTCGGGAGCTCGTCGAGCGGCGTGTACAGCTTCACCAGCTCCTCGAGGGCGGTGAGGCCGGCGAGCGCGCCGCTCTCGACGGTCGAGTGGCCCGCGTCGAGCACCACCAGCTGAGACTGCGCGGCGAAGAGGCCGCGCGGCAGCGTCGACGTCGACGAGAGCCTGAGATGCTCGATCGGCGCCACGCCGTCGAGGAGGTCGTGCGGAATCTCGTTGCGGCCGGCGTAGTCGAAGCGGCCGTCCGACGCGACGGCGGCGACGCGCCGTCGGAGCGCCTCCTGCTCGGCGGGCGTGAGGCGCGGCAGACGGGCGATGGCCAGGTTCTGGCGCAGGACCGCGCGCGAGTCGATGCCGCTCACGACGGCGGCGACCGGCAGCGAGAGCGCGTAGCGGAGCGCCTCCTCGACGGTGACGACGCCGCGGCGGACCGGCTCGCCCGCGCCGCACAGGCTCTTCATCCCGAGCGCGGCCATCCCGCGCCGCGTGACCTCGGGGAGCACGCGCCGCTCGAAGCTGCGGAAGGTCCCGTCGAAGACGTTGAGCGGCATCTGGACGCTGTCGAACGCGAAGCCGCGCGCCAGCATGTCGAGGTGCAGGTCGGGCGTCTTGTGGCCGGTGAAGCCGACGAAGCGCGCCTTGCCGCTCCGCTTGGCCTCGGCGAGCGCCTCGACGGCGCCGCCCTTGCGATAGCTGCGCTCGGGATCGTCGGCCCACACGACCTCGTGGAGCTGCCAGAGGTCGAGGTGGTCGGTGCCGAGGCGGCGCAGCGACTCGTCGAGCTGCTGCAGCGCCACGCGCTTGTCGCGGCCGTGGGTGCAGACCTTGGTCATCACGAAGGCGCGATCGCGACGGCCGCCGCGCAGCGCCTTGCCGACGAGCTCCTCGCTGCGGCCGTCGTGGTACTCCCAGGCGTTATCGAAGAAGGTGAGGCCGTGATCGAGCGCCTCGTGGACGATCGCGATCGCCTCCGCCTCGTCGCGGATCGTGCCGAGGTGGTAGCCGCCGAGCGCGAGGCACGACACCTCGACGCCGCTTCCGCCGAAGGGGCGCTTGCCGATCGGCGCGTCCGTCGTCGCCGCGTGCGCGCGGCCGCGGCTCGCCGCCCACAGCGCCGTCACCGTCGAGCCGACCAGCCGCACCAGCTCCCTGCGCGTGAGCATGCGCGAGGGGCTACGCGCGCCCGGCGCGGGCGCAAGCGGCGTCAGACCGGGAAGACGGGCGCGCGGCGGACGCGCCAGGCGAGGAGGAGCGGCATGATGGTGTAGGGGACGTTGATCAACACGACCATGAGGAGGTCGGTCCCGGGCGGCGGCGCGAGGAGCTCGACGGCGAAGTAGACGATCGTCGAGTAGACGATGGCCGACGCGTAGACGAGCGCGAGCGTGCGCACCCACTCGCGCCGTCGGAGAAAGCCGACGATCAGCGCGAGGTACATCGGCCCGAAGACGACCGCGTCGATGGCGCACATGACGCGCAGGAAGAGCGGCGGCGCGAGGAAGAGCGGGTCCCAGCGCCCGGCGTAGAGGTGCCAGGCGCGGCCGAAGGGGTCGCGCGCCGCCGCGAGGTCGACGGCGAAGACGACGTAGGGCTCCATCACGAAGGAGGTGACGGCGAAGAAGACGAAGGCGCCGACGAGGAGCTTGTCGACGGGGCGCAGGGGGGCGCGCGCGATCATCGATCGTCGATCGGCTACGGCGCGTCGGTGGAGCAGGTCTGCGCGTACTGGAGGAGGGCGCCGATGGCCTTGCCGCGCGTCGCCTTCGCCGAGTAGCCGAGGCCGATGGCGATCGCGCCGAGGCCGAGCGCCGAGCCGACGAGGCCGTAGCCGGTGTTGCGGATCTCGGTGCGCGTGGGGTCGGCGGCGAAGCCCATCACCAGGCCGGAGACGATGGCGGCGGCGCCCATCACCGTCAGCGCGGTGATGCTGTTGCCCTGGTGGTAGGCGCTGATCGCGAGGCTGCGCGCGCGCGGGCTGCCGGAGCTCAGCTCGACGAGATCGCGCGCGCGGATGTCGCCGCGGCGCGCCTCGGTGGCGGCGGCCTGTCCGACGCTGCAGGCGGTGCGGGGGTCGGAGATCGGGGCGGGGAAACAGCCGCCGGGGAGGAGCGACACGAGGCAGACAGCGACGGGCGCGCGGCGCACACTACACAGGTACCACCGCGCGGCCGTCGTGGCTAGCTACGAGAGCGCGAGCTCGCGGCTCTGGGCGGCGTCGATCTCGTCGACGATGAGGTCGACGCCGTTGGCGGCGAAGCGCACCGCCGCGGCCCGCGCGCGTCCGTCGCCGCCCTCGTGATCGAGCGACCACTGCGCGTGGCCGGCGAGGAGCCCGAGCGCCGTCGCGCGCCCGAGCGTCATCGCGAAGCGGCGCGCGCCCGCCTCGAGGACGTCGGGGCCGCCGGCCATCGCCTTCGCCGCCCACTCGCGCGCGTGCGCCAGCGCCTGCTTCGCCGTCGCCACCGCGCGGCCGAGCGCGGCGTCGCGCACGTTGGCGCCCTCGCGCTCGACGAGGCGATCGAGCATCCCGAGATCGCCCTCCTTGGCGAGCGCGCGCAGCGTGTCGAGCGCGAGGACGTTGGTGGTCCCCTCCCAGATCGACAGCACCTGCGCGTCGCGCAAGAGCGTCGGCAGGCCGGTGTCCTCGACGTAGCCCGCGCCGCCGAACGCCTCCAGGACTTCGCTGGCGATGGCCGGCGCCTGGCGCCCGGTGGTCAGCTTGGTGATCGGCGTGAGCAGCCGGAGCGTGCGCAGCTCCTCGTCGGTGGCGACGCCCGCCTCCTCGCGCCCGAGGAGATCGACGACCGCGAAGGTGAGCTGCACGCCCGCCTCGAGCTCGGCGGCGAGGCCCGCCAGCGTGTCGAGGTGCAGGGGCTTCTCGGAGAGCGCCGCGCCGAAGGCCACGCGTCGACGGGCGTAGTCGCGGGCGAGGGCGAGGCCGCGGCGCATGCCGCTCACCGCGCTGACCGCGTTCCAGGTGCGCGTGATGTTCAGCATCGGCGCGATCGCGCGCACGCCGCCCTCGGCCGCACCGACGAGGATGGCCGGCGTCCCGTCGAGCGTCAGCTCCGCCGTCGGGAGCTTGCGCGTCCCGAGCTTGTCCTTGAGTCGGTGGATGACGATGTTGCGGAGCGCGCCCGCCTCGTCGCGGGTCTCGACGTAGAAGAGGGCGAGGCCGTGGCCGCCGGGGCCGTTGCCCTCGGGGCGCCCGAGGGTGAGCGCCATCTGCGAGGTGGCCGCGGAGGTGAACCACTTGCGGCCCCACAGCCGCCACTGCCCGTCGGCGCCGCGCTGGGCGACGGTCTCCGAGCGGCCCACGTCGGAGCCGCCGGTCGACTCGGTCATCCACTGGCCGCTGGTCCAGAAGGTGGCGGGGTCGCGCGAGGTGAGGTGCGGGACGGCGCGCTCGGCGAGGGCGCGGTTGCCGCTCACGATCAGCGTCTTGGCCGCGCCGTCGGTCATCGCCAGCGGGCAGCTGAAGATGTCGGTCGCCGGCGTGAAGAGATAGGCGAGCGCGAACTGGTGCGTGCGCGAGAGCGCGCCGTGGCGGCGCTCGTAGGCGGTGGCGACGATGCCGCGCTCGGCGGCGAGGCGCTCGGCGCGCTGCCACACCGGGGTGAGCTCGATGCGATCGACGCGGTTGCCCCAGGCGTCGTAGGGCGTGAACGTCGGCTCGCGCAGGCGGTCCTCGGCCTGCATGCGGAAGAG